>OLRO01000987.1_pt1 | contig 18151 bp, 19 predicted proteins | sample 1673131 | NCBI WGS metagenome assembly OLRO01 (sample SAMEA3136757, study PRJEB25190) | human gut metagenome | biome: human gut; feature: human-associated habitat; material: faeces | place: Austria | collected 2013 | reverse complement strand
ATTTACTGATACAGATGGAAGTATAAGTGGTACTAATATAGAACCAGGATGGAGTACAACAAAGAAGTTTGCTATAAAGAATGATAGTAATGCTACTTACAAGTATAAAATAGTTATACAAAACTTAGTAAATACTTTTATAACCGAAGGATATTTACAATATAAAATAACTAGTGATAATGGTGGGTAATCAACAACAGATTATAAAGGTGTACCAAAAAGTGAAACTGCAACTGATACAATACTAGGTAGTGCAAGCATAGAAGTAGGAGTAACACAAACTTATACTATAGAATTTATTTATAAGAATAATGAGGATGTTGATCAAAGTGCAGACATGAATAAGAAACTAAGTGGTACTATATTTATAAAAGAAAAGAAAGAAAAAAGTACTAACTTTGTATGACAAAATACTAGAAGATAATCCAACAAAAAGTGAAAGAACAGATTTTAGTACACCATTTACAACAAATACAGCAAAAAATACAGCAAACACATTATATAAAGCACAAGAAGAAAATACAGATGTATACTATTTTGCTGGACAAGATACAGAAAGTACGCCAATAAACAACTGGGTAAAGTTTGGAACTGAAAATATATATATGTATAATGATCAAAAAGTTAGAAGAGCTGAAGACGCAGAATATCCTGTAAACGAAGAAGAGTGTTTATCTAGTAAAATATGTGAAGTAACAGATGAAGATAAAACATATTACATTGTTGGCTCTAACACAGAAGAAAACTGTTCTGATTCATATTTGGGTGTTATAAAAGATGAATATGCTGAAATGAAAAGTCTTGAAATATATTGGCGTATAATAAGAACAAATGAAGATTGAAGTGTGAGACTTTTATATACTGGAGTAAGCCCTGATGGTAATAGTGCTTATATTACTTATTCCTCTAGATCTTATCAATATTTTAATTCATCTGCAAGTAATCCATACACAATAGAAGAAACTGAAAGTGGTTGCTAAGAAAAAAAGTACTAACTTCTAATTAGTATCTTTTTTTATCTTTTAATACTTTCATTAACACTATCTATTTCAGGATAAAATCTAGCATAAATTCTCTTAACTTTTTCCATCTCTTCTTTAACTTGTTCATTATTATAACCTTCAGCAAGTCTTGTATTTTTAATAATTTCCATTAAAGTATTAAATTCAATTTTAGGACTATTAATACTTTTTAATATCTCTTCTTTACTAGTATCTTCACCATATATTTTAGTTATTTCTTGACTAAACTCAAAATCATTATGCTCTTTATTAAAAAACTCATTATTAACTAACTCATTATTTAAATTTCTATATTTAAAATCAAAAACACCAACACTAGAATCATTTGGAAATACTCGGTTATATTCACTAATTGGAACCAAAAAATATCTATATAAATCAAGTGCATTATAGTCTTCTTTTAAAACATCTTTACCATTTTTCTTATAACTATCCCAAGTAGGATCCATTATATATAGTCCATGTATATTATATTTATCATCATCTATCCTAGCCATCGCACGACTATGGTGTTCATAAGTACCATCATCATTATAACAGGTAACACCAAAATCACTTACACTAACTTTATCATCAATATTAGACATAATTTCCTCTAACATAGCTGTATACCCAGCACACACTATATAACCACTTTTAATAATTTTATAAGGATTTCTTGATTCATTCTTCTCATTTGGACTCTCTTTATAAGAAAAAGACTTAACTAAATCATAAGCGAAAGTTAACCTTTCTACTGGAGACAAATTACAATCAGTAATAACTTTTTTATAATACTTCATGCTTTCAACTAATCCTCTATAATCTTCATAACTAGATACATCAATAACAGAAAATTTAACACTCAAATCAACTTCTTTACTAAGTTTATCCAACCCTTCATAGTCATAATCTAAATACTTTATTTTTTCTTTATCTAATATATTTTTACCAGGTAACTCCATATTAATAATAACTTCTTTAACATTATAGCCCTTATTCTTAAAAAACAATACAAAATCCTTTGAAATATCCATATTCTTAGAAGAAACTTCAATAGTAACATCTTTTCCATCAAACATAATTTTAAATTCTTCTTTATTCCCATTAATTTCTATTAAATTAATATTATCACTTTTAGACTTTAATACACTATCCATATATTTAAAATCAAATGTATTTGTTGTAACACTAACACTATTTTTATTCGTTTTAGTTATAGTATTTTCTAATTCTAGTCCATTATAATAACCAATATTCTTTTCCCCATTATCTATTAAAATAAGTCCATCAATTTCTGGAATCGAAATAGAATAATCCTCAAAAATAAGCTTTTTAATACTTGTATTATTAACTATATAATCTAAATTCTCTTTATTTAAAAAATTAATACTACTAATTGTTAATTCACTTAAGTTCTTAAATTCTTTTAACCAAGAAATATCATTTTCAATAATAGCTTCAGGAATATTTAACTTAGTAATACTTCTATTCAAATTATCTCTAATTAATTTAATAACTTTTTCAAATGGAAAAGGACACTTTAAAGTATTATTTGAAGCATACATATTTAAATCAACAAAGTAGTCATTATTATTTAATTTATTTAGTACATCATCCATACTAATAAAATAAGTTTCAAGAGTAAAACTACCATTTACAGTATTTAAATAATTTATAATATCCTGATATCTATAACTATTAACTTTATCAAAATCATCATTAAAAGCTTTTTCAATTACATTTTTATAATCCATATTATATCACCACTTATATTCTAACATATAATAAGTATCCTTTCTATTTAATTTACACAAAGCTGTAAAGTAACTTTTCTAGGTATATGTCATATATTAGTAATGGAGGGAAACTATGTTTAAAGAAATAGTTACAAAAGCTGTTATTGGAAAAGGAAAGAAAACTTTCAGAAACAAATATGAACTTTTTACAACTGATAAAATAGATACCGTGCTTGGTTGTTGGGTGATTAATCATACCATGAAAGGCGAAAGTATAGATGGTAAGGTGAAAATTACAGGAAGTTTTGATGTTAACATATGGTATAGTTTTGATAATAATACTAAAACCAATGTAGATGCAAGAAAAATTAATTACACTGAAATTGTTAGTGTTCACTTAAATAATGATCAAGTATTAACTAATGATTCAGAAATAATTATAACTAGTTTAAAAAATCCTACAGTAGTAGATGTAAGTAGTACAAATAATAAAATAAATTATGAAATAGAAAAATGTTTAGGAATTGAAATAATAGGAGATACAAAAGTAAGAGTACAAATAATGGATAACAATTATGAAGAATTTGATATAATAGATGACATATCAAATGAAGAAATAGATGATAAAGTAGACCATGAAGTAAATGAAAATTATTTGATGTAAACCAAAAAAGGTTGACATCTTTTTTAATAAGTGGTATTATATTCATACAAAGAGGAGGAAAGTATTATGGTAAAATTAAGATTAAAAAGAATGGGTTCTAAAAAAAGACCTTTCTATAGAATAGTTGCAGCTGATAGTCATGATAGAAGAGATGGTTCTTTTATCGAATTAGTTGGTACTTATAGTCCACTTGAAGATTCTAAAATTAATATAAATGAAGAAATCGCATTAAAGTGGTTAAATAATGGTGCTATGCCAACAGACACAGTTAAGAATCTATTAAGTAAAGCTGGAGTTATGAAGAAATTTCATGATTCTAAAGTGAGCAAATAATGAGTATAGAAGAATTTGCTGAATACCTAGTATCAAATATTGCTAAAGAAGCTGACTTAGTTAAAGTAAAACGTTTTCAAACAGAAGAAGATAATATTCTTGAAATCCTAGTTAGTGAAAGTGATATGCCACGTGTAATAGGTAAGCAAGGAGTAGTGGCTAAATCTATTAGAAATTTAATTCAAGCAAAAGCATATAATGATGGAATTAAAAATCTTAAAATCAATATTGATTCATTTTAATATTGATTTTTTTATGTGTTATATTATTCATGAGTTGATTAACTGCTTCGTGAAAAAAAGTAAGTGAAGAAGCTATGCAATATGCTAAAATTTGAAATAAAAAAGTTTATAGAACAAGACTAATCTTAAACAAATATGAAAAGGTTACCAACTAAGTAATCTTTTTTTCTTTTCTGCTCTTTCTTTTCTTATTAATTTGTGTTATATTGAATACATGGAAAATAATAGTTATATAGAAGGAAATGTTGTAAGAATATTATATGAAAGTTCAACAGGTTATAAAGTTGGACTTTTTAGAGTGAAATCATCTAGTGAAGACTTAAAAGAATTTGTAAGTAGAACAATTACATTTACAGGAAACTTTGTATCACTAAATAGTGAATTAACATATATGTTTAAAGGCTCATTAGTAACTCATCCAAGATTTGGGCTTCAATTTAATGTTAAAGAATATTCTAATGTTGTTCCATCAACCACTGATGGTTTAATAAGTTACCTAAGTAGTGGAATATTTAAAGGAATAGGTGAAAAAACAGCAAAAAAGATAGTTGACACTTTTAAAGAAAATACTATTGAAGAAATAAAAGCTAAAAATCCACTTCTTTTAAAAATAAAAGGAATGAATGAAAAAAAACTAAATGAATTAAGTAATAAAATGAATGAATTTGAAAAAGAACAAGAAATAATACTTGAATTTAATAAACTTGGTTTTACAACAGATGAATCATTAAAAATAATAAATAAATACAAAAGTAGGTGTTTTGATATAATAGAAAACAATATATATGCTTTAGAAAATGATATAAATTTCCTAAAATTAGATAAAATATATACAAGTTTTCATAATGAATTTGATAACATAAGAGTAAGTGCCTTAATAAAGTATTCAATTAAAAATATGTGCTACGAAACAGGTAACACTTTAGTAGACAAAGAGTCTTTATATTTATATATGTCAAAGTTTTTTAATGATACACTTCCTTCAACCTTATTTTTAAGTACTCTAGAAGATTTAATAACAACTATGGAAGTAGTCAAAGTTAAAGAGTATATTACTCTCAATTATATTTATGAAACTGAAACCAGTGTAGCCTCTTCTATAGATTATTTAACTAAAATAACAGACAATAATTCTAAAGAAAAAATAGAAAGTATGATAAATACTTATGAAAAAGTTAATGATATAAAGTTTAATACTGACCAAAAAAATGCAGTAATAAATAGTTTAACAAATAACTTTTTCATTATTTCAGGAGGACCAGGTACAGGTAAAACCACAATTATTAAAGCAGTAGTAGATATATATGAACAGTTAAATCCTAGTATTACAAGTTCTGATATCACTTTATTAGCACCAACTGGAAGAGCATCAAAGCGTCTTAGTGAAAGCGTACTTAGAAAAACAAGTACAATACATAAATTTCTAAAATGGAATAAGGAAACAAAAGAATTTAGTGTTAACAGATTTAATCCAGTAAAAACAAAACTAGTAATAATAGATGAAGTAAGTATGGTAGATATTTTCTTATTTAATAGTTTGCTAGATGGCTTAGTACCTAATATAAAACTTATCTTAGTAGGAGACGCTAATCAACTTCCTAGTATTGCACCAGGAAACATATTAAAAGACTTATTAGAAGTAGAAAAGTTACCTAAAATATATTTAACTGAAATATATAGAACTAAAAAAGATTCATACATAATTTCTCTTTCTACACTAATTAAAGAAAGATACGAGTTTACTAGTATTCCTGAAAAACATAATGACTTTAATTTTATAAACACACAAGACTTACTTATTAGAAACTATTTAACTGAAATTCTTTTAAAAGCAAAAGAAAAAGATTTAAATATAGATAACTTACAAGTATTAGTACCAATGTATAAAGGTGAAAATGGAATTGACAGCATAAATGCTTTAATGCAAGACATATTTAATAAGGAAACTGACTCTAAAAACGAAATAGTTATAAGAAATACATTATTTAGAGAACAAGATAAAGTAATTCAACTAGTAAATGATGTTGATAACAATATATATAATGGAGACATTGGTTACATCTCTAGAATTATTAATAGTAAAAATCCTATTGTAGAAATAAACTATAATGGAAATATTGTATCATATACTAAAAATAAATTTGAAGAGTTTTCTTTAGCATATGCAATAAGTGTTCATAAAAGTCAAGGTAGTGAATATGATAATGTTATTCTAGTACTGCCAAAAAGTATGAAAAGAATGTTATATAATAAACTAATATATACGGCAGTAACAAGGACTAAAAAAAGTTTAATTATTGTAGGTTCATTAGATAGTTTAAACTATAGTATTAAAGAAAATACTTCCGAAAACAGGCTTACTTCATTAAAAACATTTTTCGTATAAAAAATAAAAAAATGTTAAACCTAATAATGAGGTGATTACATGAAGAATCTAATGTATATGTTAGGTGGTGTAACGGTAGGAGTAGTAGCTAGTAAATATAGTAAAGATATCATGAAACTAATGAAAAAAGAAAAGAAAACTCTTACTAAGACTGCTAACCAATTAATGAAAAGCAACTAAATAACTGGTTGCTTTACTTTTTTTGTAAACAATTTTACATTTTTGTTTATATTTTAATAAATATTTGATAGAATTAAGTAAGAAGGTGACATTATGAAAAAAGAAAAAGTAAATATTGAAGAATTAAATGAAGCAATAACAACAGGAAATAAAATATTAAAATTAAGTTATTTTGTAATGGTAATAGCATTAATTGGAGGAATAATATTTTTACTAAGAACACTTAATATATTTCCAATAATTGGTACAATTTTAAGTGTAATAAGTCCTTTCTTTATTGGATTTATAATTGCATGGCTTCTAAATCCACTAGTTAACAAATTAACAAGTCATGGAATGAAAAGAAGTTTATCAACTGTCTTAGTATTCTTATTATTCTTTGTAGCAATTTATTTATTCTGTTTAGCAATTATACCAAGTTTAATAACACAACTTAATGATATTGCTAAAATGATACCTGACTTACTTAAAAATGGTGAAGAAATAGTAGATAAAGTATTCTTAAGAATTACTGATAGTACTAATATAGATATGTCTAGTGTTAAAGCTGATTTTATAAATTATGTTAATGATTTTTCAAAGAGTATAAGTACAGATATGCCTACTAAGGTTATAACTATAGTACAAGATTTAGCAAGTGGAATAGGTAAATTTGCAATAGGTGTAGTAATAGGTTTCTATCTATTATTTAACTTTAATAACTTTAGTAAACATATTTTAAATATTGTACCTAAGAAGTTTAAGGCTGATACTGAAAGAATATTTAGTGAACTAGGTGGAATTGTATATAGTTTCATTAATGGAACATTTATTGATACACTAATACTTTTTATAATTTCAATTATAGGATTTAGCCTAATAGGACTTAATGCACCTGTATTCTTTGCATTCTTCTGTGCATTTACTAACATTATTCCTTATATCGGTCCTTACATTGGTGGAATACCTGCAATTCTTGTAGGATTTAGTCAAAGTCCAGTAACTGGTTTATTAGTTTTAATATTTATCATAGTTGCACAAGCACTTGAAAGCAACTTCTTACATCCGATAGTAATAGGAAAAAAACTAGACTTACATCCAGTTACAATAGTTATATCATTATTGATTTTTGGACATTTCTTTGGTATAATGGGAATGATTATTGCAACTCCAGTTGTTGCAATGTTAAAAAGTTTGTATATATTCTTTGATGAAAAATATGAATTCTTTGGATATGCAAAAGAAGAAAATGTTAAAAAAGAAATAAGTAAGATAAGATATTCTAAATAGAGAACTCTTGGTTGGTGGAAAAGAGTAAGAAGTTTATTCTGAAGCTATTCTTTAAGTGCCATTAATCTTGGCCGGATAACACCGTTATATGTAATTAAGTAAATAATAGGATGGTACCGTGCATTTGTTGCACTCCTTATGTGCCATCTTTTTTATTTGAAGGGAGGTTTTATGGAGTTAGAAAAAAGTTTTAACAATGGTTATGGATATATCACTATTTTAAATGGTAAGAAAAAACTAAATATACAGTATGCACCTAATTTAGACTTGTATTTTGTAGTAGAAGATACAAGTGAGTTTTTAGGGCATTTTGATAATAAATTTATTAGTTATGAAGATTATTCTAAAATGAATGATAGAAAATTTGAAATCATAAAAAAGCAAGACTACTATACTAATCTGGTAAACGAAGGTAAAATAGTATGGAAGTGTGATGATTATCCGCATGATTTAGGTCCGTCTTTTAAAATAGTAAAGGATAATGACTTAATTAAAATTACTTTTGATAAGGGTAACACCAAAAAGCAAGATTTATTTCATCCTGAAAATAGAACCAGTGTTAGAATAAGAACAAATGGTTCAGCATATAACTACTTCTATACTCCATTCATGACACTTTTTAAAGAGTTAAAAGAGCTAGTTTTAGAAGATCAAATACACATTGAAGAATATTTATATACAAAAAAGTTAAAATAGTATTTACAAAAATATGTTTGCGTTATATAATGGTTACAGAACTTATTAAGGAGAGTGAATTTATGGAATTGAGAACAGAAGAAGCAAAGATAATAATACTATCAGGTAAAGCTAGAAGTGGTAAAGATACTTCTATGGAAATAATAAAAAAGAAGTATGAAAGTCTTGGGAAAAAAGTAATTTGCTTATTCTATGCAAGTTATATAAAAGAGTATGCTAAAAGAATAAGTGACTGGGATGGCTTTGACGAGACAAAGCCTAGAACTTTATTACAAGTTTTAGGAACAGACATTATAAGAAATACAATAGACGATAAATTCTTTATTAATAGAACAATAGAAGACATAAAAGTTTATAGTAAGTTCTTTGATGTCATAATTATAGGTGATGCAAGATTTCCTGAAGAGATAGAAGATATAAAGAAAGTATTTAGTAATGTAGTAAGTGTACATATTACTAGAAAAGATATGAATATTTTGACTGAAACAGAAAAACAACATATTACTGAAACTGCACTTGATAATTATAACGACTATGATTATGTAATAAATAATGATGGATCGATAGAAGAGTTGGAGAGTAAGTTAAGTGAGATATAAAACTAATATTAATTTACCATGTAGATATTTTTCTGTGATATAGAAAAAGCACAAATTGCTTGTTCTCAAAGGAATAATAGCATAAATTCCTATTTTGGTGTAAACACCAAAATCGTAGTAGCAGGTAAAAGTTTAGAGGAAATAGAAAGAGAAAAAAATAAAGTTTGTGAAGAATTACAAGTAAGTACCTTATATGAAATAAGAATATAAAGATGATGAACTTATGCAGCAACTTGTTGCACAAGTTCATACAAAGTTATATTTAAGAAAAATGAAGTATGTGAAGAAGTACAAGTGAGTATCTTATATGAAATAAAATAGCAATTAAATTATAAAAGAAGGAGTGAAGAAAAATGAATTTAAAAGATTTATATATTAATTATTTTGTAAGCAAAGGACATAAGCAAATACCAAGTGCACCAGTAGTGCCTGAAAATGACCCAAGTGTATTATTTAACACTGCTGGTATGCAACCATTAATACCTTATTTAATGGGACAACCACATCCATATGGAACAAGATTAGTTGACTATCAAAAATGCGTTAGAACTAATGATTTAGATGTGATTGGAGATACAACACATCATACATTCTTTGAGATGTTAGGTAACTGGAGTTTAGGAGATTACTTTAAAAATGAAAGTATTAGTTATAGTTTTGAGTTTTTAACTAAAGTATTAAATATACCTATTGAAAGACTTGCTGTAACAGTTTACGCAGGGGACAAAAATATTCCATTTGATGAAGTAAGTCATAATAAATGGCTTAGTTTAGGAATTCCTGAAAAAAGAATTGCAAGAACTGTAGAAGACAATTTCTGGATAGCTGGTACTTCTGGTCCATGTGGTCCTGATACAGAAATATTTTATTTTAGAAGTAATGACGAAATACCTGAGGTGTTTGACCCGGAAGATGATAGATGGGTAGAAATATGGAATAATGTCTTTATGGAATTTTATAAAGATGAAAATGGTAATGTTACTGAACTACCTAAAAAGAATGTTGATACTGGAATGGGCTATGAAAGAGCAACTGCTGTTTTAGAAGGAGTACTAGACAATTACACTTCGAGTGTATGGAAAGATGTAATAGATTTAATTAGTGATATAGCTAAAAAACCTTACATAGGAAACGAAGAAAGTATGAGAATTATTGCTGACCACATTCGTACTGCTGTATTTATAAGTGCTGACCCAGCTAGTATTAAACCAAGTAATACTGACCAAGGTTACATTTTAAGAAGACTTATAAGGCGTGCTATACGTCATGCTAAAAAACTGGAAATAGATATAAGTAGTGACTGGGAACAAAGAATAGCAAAACTTATAATTAGTAAATATAAAAAGTATTATAGTGAACTAACAGAAAACGAAAGTGTCGTATTAGAAGTACTAAAAAATGAAAAAGAAAAATTTAATAGGACTCTAGAAAAAGGGTTAAGAGAATTTAATAAAGTAAGTAATAAAGATATAGACGCTGAAACAGCATTCCACTTATATGATACATATGGTTTTCCAATTGAACTAACAGAAGAACTAGCACATGATGCAAAAATCAAAGTGGATACTTTAGGCTTTAAAGAAAGATTTAAAAAACATCAAGAATTATCTAGAACTGCAAGTGCTGGTAAATTTAAAGGTGGACTTGCTGGAAATTCAGAAATAGAAACAAAATACCATACTGCAACTCACTTACTTAATGCTGCATTAAAAGTAGTAGTTGATAAAAATGTTCACCAAAAAGGTAGTAATATAACTGATGAGAGAATGCGTTTTGATTTCTCTTGTGACCACAAATTAACTGATGAAGAAAAAAAGAAAACTGAAGACTTAGTAAATGAGTGGATTAAAGAAGGGTTAGATGTAACTGTAAAAGAAATGAGTAAGTCTGATGCAATTAATTCAGGTGCTGAATGCATGTTTATAGAAAAATATCCTGATATAGTTACAGTTTATAGTATAGGAAATGTATCTAAAGAATTATGTGGTGGACCACATGTTAAAAATACAAGTGAATTAGGACACTTCAAAATAATTAAAGAAGAAGCATCTAGTGCTGGTGTAAGAAGAATAAAGGCTGTGCTTACAAATGAATAGTATATTTGATTTAACACTTGAAGAACTTGAAAGTATTTTAGTAGAAAATGGTTTTAAAAAATTTAATGCTACTCAAGTTTTTGAAGGAATATATAAAAAAAGAGTTACTTCTTTTGACGAAATAACTAATATCAGTAAAGAACTAAAAGCATTTTTAAATAATAACTATGAACTAAAATACTTAAATGTTTTAGAAGAATTAAAAAGTATAGATACAAATAAGTACTTACTTGAAGTAAAAGACTCTAGTATTGAAGTGGTACTTATGAAACACAACTATGGAAATAGTATATGTATAAGTACACAAATTGGCTGCAACATGGCTTGCGCTTTCTGTGAAAGTGGTAAACTAAAAAAAGTAAGAAACCTATCCACTTCTGAAATTATATTAGAAGTTTTAACTATAGAAAAACTAGAAAACATTAAAGTAGATAACATAGTTGTAATGGGAATAGGCGAGCCATTTGATAACTTTACAAACTTAGTAAAGGCTATTAAAATATTAAATTGTCCTAAAGGAATTGATTTAGGTTCTAGAAGAATCACAGTTAGTACTTGTGGTATAGTACCAAAAATTAAAGAGTTTGCAGATTTAGATACTCAAGTCAATTTGGCAATAAGTTTGCATGCTCCAAACCAAACAATTAGAGAAAGTCTAATGCCTATTAGTAAAGCATATAAAATGGAAGAGTTAATGTCTGCAGTAGATTATTATATTTCTAAAACTAATAGAAAAGTAACAATGGAATATATATTACTAGAAGGAATAAATGATAGCATAGAAAACGCTAAGGAACTATCTAATCTTTTAAAAGGAAAACTAGTTTATGTAAACCTAATACCTTATAATAGTACAAGTAGTAATTTTAAAAGAAGTTCTAAAGAAAAAATTAATGCTTTTTATGATGAACTAGTCAAAAACAAAATCAATGTACAAATGAGAAGAGAAATGGGTAAAGGTATAAAAGGTGCTTGTGGACAATTAAAAGCAAGTCATGAAAATAAGCTTTAAGGAGTTGGTTATAAATGTTTAAAGAAAGTAAACAAATTGAAACTAATATAAACAAAATTAAAAACACTATAGAATTAAATAAAATTAATGAAAAATCAAGAGTTGATAGAACTGAAACTTGTTTTTCTGGGATGAGTCGACTAACAGAAAGAGAATACTTAGAAAACTCTGAAAGAGCAAAAAAATTATCAAAAAAGTGGTTTTAATATTTAAAAGAATGAATTGATTAACTAATAGTTAGTCTTTTTCATTATATTTACATATTTAAAATATTATTTATAACATAACTATTCCATTAAAAAAAGTTTTATGTTATAATTTAGTTGTATATAATTAAGTAAGAAAGAGGTGTTATATGTTAACACATTATCAAACAGATCCAGGAAAAGTAAGAAGTCATAATGAGGATTCTGTTACCATAGTTAAGAACCTAAGTGGAGACTATTTACTTATGGTAGCAGATGGAATGGGTGGCCATAAGGCAGGAGAAGTAGCAAGTTCTATGGCTGTTACAACAATTGGAAGCAGATTTCAAAGCATGAGTTCTTTAGGAACAAAAATCGATGCTATAACTTGGTTAAAAGAAATAATAGAAGAAGTAAATACAAATATAATAAGATATGCAGAAGAACATGTTGATGCAAATGGTCTTGGTACAACTTTAGTATGTGCAGTACTATCTAAAGATTATCTAATATTTGCAAACGTAGGTGATTCTAGTGGATTTGTTTTCAAGTCAGGAAAATTATATAAAGTAACAAAAGACCACACACTCGTAAATGTACTTGTTGAAAGTGGAGAATTAAGACCTGAAGAAGCAGAAAATCATCCTCAAAAGAATGTGCTTATGAAAGCACTAGGTGCAGCTGAAAATGTAGATGCAGATATATTTGATGTAGAAACAAGTGTTGATGGAATATTCTTATGTAGTGATGGACTTACAAATATGGTAACAAAAGAACAAATAGAAAGAGTATTAAATGATAATACCCTAGATATAGAAGAAAAGGTGGATAAATTGATATTAAAAAGTAACTTAAGAGGTGGAAATGACAATATTTCAATAGCCTATTTAAGTAGGGAAGGTGTAGTTTAGTGATAATTAAAGGGACAAAGATAAACAATAGATATTCTATAATAAGAACTTTAGGAGAGGGTGGAATGGCTAATGTATATTTAGCATATGACACTATACTTGATAGAAATGTAGCCGTTAAAGTACTTCGTGGAGATTTAGCAACTGATGAAAAATTTGTAAGACGTTTCCAAAGAGAAGCCTTAAGTGCTAGTAATTTATATCATCCTAACATAGTACAAATTTATGACTTTGATAGTGAAGATGGTCAGTACTACATAGTTATGGAATATGTTGAAGGTAAAACTCTAAAACAATTATTAAAAAGAAGAGGAAGCCTAACAATTACAGAAGTAATTGATATAATGAGTCAAGTAACAGATGGAATGGCACATGCTCATGACTCATATATAATTCATAGAGATATAAAACCTCAAAATATAATGATACTAGATAATGGAATGATTAAAATAACTGATTTTGGTATTGCAATGGCTTTAAATAGTACTCAATTAACTCAAACTAATTCAGTAATGGGTAGTGTCCATTATTTACCTCCAGAGCAAGCAGCAGGCAAGGGTTCGACTATAAGAAGTGACATATATTCAATGGGAATTTTAATGTATGAACTATTAACTGGTCAAGTACCATACAAAGGAGATAATGCAGTTGAAATTGCTTTAAAACATTTAAAAGAACCACTTCCTAGCATAAGGAAGATATTACCAGAATTACCACAAAGTATAGAGAACATAATATTAAAAGCAACAGCAAAAAACCCACAAAATAGATATAAAGATGCAAGAGAAATGCATCAAGACATAATAACAGCGTTAGATGAAAGTAGAATAAATGAGCCTAAACTCGTATATAAATATAAAGAAAATGATTTAGAAGAAACAAAAAGTCTAGATGAAGCAGTAGAGGTAATAAAAAAACAGGAAAAAGAGAGTATGGAGAAAATGAAAAAACAAGAATTAGAAGAAACAAAAAGTGAAAAGAAAATACTAATAATTTTTGCAAGTATATTTACTGGACTAATAGTTTTAGCCGCAGTAATAGTATTCTTACTTCCTCATATAAGTAAAGGAAAAACACTAAGTGTACCAGATGTAAGTAAACTTAGCAAAGTAGAAGCAACTAATAAACTTGTTAAACAAGGTTTTACAGTAAGTTGCGGTGAAGAAGACTATAAATATGATTCAAGTGATACAATTGAAGAAGGCTATGCTATAAAAACAAGCCCAGAAGCAGGCACAATGGTTAAAGAGGGGAAAACAATATGTATAATAATTTCTAGTGGAGAAAATACTTTTCAATTAGAAGACTATACAGGAATGAACTATTTTGAAGTAAAAGGAATACTTGATACAAAATGTAAAGATTTATGTAATGTAATAATAGAAAAAGAAAAAGTTAAAGAAACAGATACATATGAAGATAACACAGTTATAAAAACTAGTCCAGAAAAAGGGACAACTATTAAAAAAGGAGATACAATAAAATTATTTATTCCTGATAAAGAAGTATTGTATCCGGATTTCACAACATACACAGTTGAACAAGTAGATGAATTTGCTAAAAAATATAACTTAACAGTAGAAAAAAAATATGTTGAAAATAGTTTGCTACCACCAGGCACAATAACTAGTCAAAGTAGATCAAAAGGTACAGTTGTAACATCTCCAGGAGAATTTTCAATAACAATAACTAAAACACCAGATGTAGTGGAGGACATAATATTACCAGATGAAGAATAGTGAAGGAAAAATAATAAGCATAAATAAAGACTTATATTCTGTACTTAAGGGTACAGAAGTTTTCCTATGTACTGTAAGAGGAAAATTAAAAAATATAAAATTAACTGTAGGAGATAATGTCTTATTTAATGAAGAAAACAAAACCATTGAAAGTGTACAAGATAGAAAAAATACTCTAATAAGACCTCTTATATCTAATATAGATAAATTATTTATTGTAGTAAGTTCTAAAACACCAGACTTTAGTACATACTTACTTGATAAGTTCTTAGTATTATCAGAAAACAATAACATAAAACCAATTATAGTAATAACAAAGTTAGATATAATACCAAAAGAAGAAAAGAAAAGTATTATGAGTACTTTAAAATATTACAAAAAAATAGGTTACAAAGTATACAAAAATACTGAAATTAGAAAAATAAGAAAAGAACTTAAAAACTCTGTTAGTGCTTTAGGTGGACAAACAGGTGCAGGAAAAAGTACTCTTTTAAATAAAATAGATAAAAATCTAAACTTAAAAACAGGAGAAGTAAGTGAAGCTTTAGGTCGTGGTAAACATACAACTAGACTTGTAACATTAATACCAACGTGTAAAGGCCTAATCGCAGACACCCCAGGATTTAGTAGTTTAGAACTTAATTATAAATGGAATGAAATAAGTGATGGTTTTAAAGAATTTGGTTATAATTGTAAATATAACACATGTAATCATACAAATGTAAATGGTTGTGATGTAATTAAAAGAGTAAATGCTGGTAAAATATTAAAAAGTAGATATGATAGTTATGTCAAACTAATTAAGGAGGAAAATCATGGAAGTAAGTGGTAGTTTCTTAAGTAATACTATTCCACCAAAAGAAGCAGTTAAAATATTTGATAATTCGATAGTAGACTATATTCATGTAGATATAATGGATGGTAAATTTGTAGATAATAAAACATATACAGTAAGTGAAGTAACAAAACTGAGTGAATTAACAACAAAAATGCTTGACATACATTTAATGGTTAAAAATCCAGAAAAATATATAGATGAACTAAGCATGTTGAATACTAAATACATAACATTTCACTATGAAGCAGTAAAAAATCATATTGATATAATTAATCACATAAAAAATAATGGTTTAGAAGTAGGTATTGCTATAAACCCTGAAACTAGTCCTAAAGATATATTTCCATTAATAAAATATCTGGATTTAATAATTATAATGAGTGTACATCCTGGAAAAAGTGGGCAAACTTTTTTGAACAGTGTGCTATATAAAATAGATGTACTAAAAAAATATATAACTGATAATAATTTAAAAACTAAAATAAGTATAGATGGTGGAGTAAATGAAACTAATATAGATATACTAAAAGAAAAAAAGGTAGACATATTAGTTAGTTCTAGTTATCTATTAAAGGGTGACATTAATAACAAAGTAAAATATATAAAAGAGTACTAAACGTACTTTTTTATTGTTATAAAACTCGAAGTGAAAGCCATCCAAACTCGAAGTGTGAGCCTTCTAAACTCGAAGTGAAAGTCATCCAAATTCGAAGTGTAGTATTGAAATTGATACAAAAATGATGTATAATATCTATAGAAAGTTGGTGAAACAATGATAGAAAGAGAAGCAAAAAAAACAATATTAGAAGTATCTGAAGCATTTAAGGTATTACTTGTAACTGGACCTAGACAAGTAGGAAAAACTACACTTTTAAAAAGTATAATGCCTGAAAACATGAATTACGTTACTTTGGATGATGAAAATTTAAGAACTATGGCTCAAGAAGATCCTAAATTATTTTTAGAAGAACATAAGGCTCCTTTACTAATAGATGAAGTACAATATGCACCCAATTTATTTTCATATATTAAAATAAAAGTAGATAATGAAAATAAACCTGGAATGTATTGGCTAACAGGTAGTCAACAATTTAAACTAATGAAAAATGTACAAGAGTCACTAGCAGGTAGAGTTGGAATAGTAAGACTAAATAGTTTTACTTATAGTGAAATAAATAAAAAGGCTGAAACTAAAGAAATATTTAATCCGAAAAAAATTGTAAAAAGTGAACTAATAGATGTAAATACTTTATATGAATACATATTTAAAGGTGGAATGCCAGAACTATATAATAACGATAAAATGAAAAGAGAATATTTTTTTAATAGTTATATTGAAACATATTTAACAAGAGATGTAGAAAATGCTGTAAGTATATCTAATTTAGAAACTTTTAAGAATTTCATGATAACCGTTGCAAGTAGAAATGGTGAACAACTTAATTACACTAAAATTGGTAGTGAAGTAGGAATAAGTGATAATACTGCTAAATCATGGTTAAATATATTAGTAACAAGTGGAATAATTTATTTACTAACTCCTTATAACCTAAGTAGGGAAAAAAGAGTAAATCATATGCCAAAAATAGTTTGGATGGATACAGGCTTATGTGCTTTTTTAGCAGGATATGAAAGTGCTAGAACATTACAAATGAGTGCTGCAAATGGACATTATTTAGAAACTTATGTAATTAGTGAAATAATTAAAAGTTATAATGCTGTAGGTATAAATCCTAATATCAGTTATTTTAGAGATAAAAACAAGCATGAAGTTGATTTAGTTTTCTTTAATGCAGAAGAAATATATCCATTTGAAATTAAAAAAACAAGTAAGCCAACTAAAGAAATGATTTCTTCATTTGAGTATTTAAAAGATACAAAGAAAAAACTTATGCCTGGAGGAATAATCTGTTTAAATGATATGCTTATTAAAATAGATGAAAATAATTATTCAATACCAGTTTCTAGCATAATAAACTTAAATAAAAATTAAAAGGTACTTAGTACTTTTTTTCTTTTTAAAGAATATACTTTAATGGGTGAAATATATATGAATATGGAAAAAGAAAATATAAAAGTAGACTTTGGTTATGAAACAAAAGAAAGAGTAGGTGATCTAAAAAAGACTACAAGATATACAAATTAGTAAAATATTACTAACTACTAAAATAAATATGTGGTAAAATATAACTAGGAGGAACTTATGACACTTAATAAAACTAAAAAAAGAATAATATTATTTATACTAACAATTATATTAA
>OLRO01000978.1_pt1 | contig 18269 bp, 19 predicted proteins | sample 1673131 | NCBI WGS metagenome assembly OLRO01 (sample SAMEA3136757, study PRJEB25190) | human gut metagenome | biome: human gut; feature: human-associated habitat; material: faeces | place: Austria | collected 2013 | reverse complement strand
TCATTCAATGATAAATTCAATAATAGATTTTTTTCATCCTTTTGATACTGTTTTTCAAGCTGAGTGACAATTTCATCCTTAGACATATTATTGACCTTTATGCCATTAATTGTCATATTCTTGATAAATCCATTACCTGATGCTAGAAAACATAAAATGATATAAATAACCAATATCACTCCTATAACAGCACCTCCGATTATAGGAACTTTTTTATTCAGCTTTTTCATTTTTTCACCCCTATTTGTACATAATAATATATGATTAAAATATAGAAATCAATCGAAAAAAATCATATATCAAAAATAAAAAATATTTGTTATAATGAGAGAGTTATTTATTGATAAAATCAACAAAATAAGATAGTATCAAAAAGAAAGGTGGTATGAAAATGAATGATGATATTATTGTTGCAGTAGCAACATCAAGACTAGAAGCAGCAATTTCAATTATCCGTTTATCAGGAAAAGATGTTATTGCATTTGTTCAACAGTTTTTTACAGGAAAGATTATAAATAAAGAGAGTCATACCATTACATACGGTTATATAAAAGATAATGGTGAAAAAATAGATGAAGTATTAGTAAGTGTAATGAAAGCCCCAAAAACATTTACTAAAGAAGATATTGTAGAAATAAATTGTCACGGAGGAATAGCTACAACTAATAAAGTATTAGAAATACTTTTAAATAACGGAGCAAGATTAGCAGAACCCGGAGAATTCACTAAAAGAGCATTTCTAAATGGTAGAATAGACCTATTAGAAGCAGAAGCTACTATGGATTTAATATCATCAAAATCAGATAAAGCAAGAAAAATGTCATTAAATACTTTAACAGGAGAAACATCTAACTTAATAAAAGATCTTCGTAGTGATATAGTAGGTATCATAAGTAATATTGAAGTAAACATAGATTATCCCGAGTATGAAGATATCGAAGTTCTTACCAATGAAAAAATATTACCAGAAATACAAAAATTCAAAGAAAAATTAGAAAAAATAATAAAAAAATCCCAAGACAGTAAAGTAATCAAAGAAGGTATAAAAGTAGGTATCATAGGTAAACCAAACGTCGGAAAAAGTAGTCTCCTAAATTCACTATTAGAAGAAGAAAAAGCAATAGTTACAAACGTTCCTGGCACTACAAGAGACATAGTAGAAGGAACTATAATATTAGATAATGTAATCTTAAATATTATAGATACCGCTGGTATTAGAGAGTCTGATGACATCGTAGAGAAAATAGGTATAGAAAAAAGTCTAACAATAATAAATGAAGCGGACTTAGTAATATTTATTTTAAATAACAATGAAAAAATAACAGCAGAAGAAAAAGGATTATTAGAAAAACTAAAAGATAAAAAGAAAATAATAGTAATAAATAAAATAGATCTAGAAAACAAATTAGATAAAAGTATTTTAGATAACTATATAGAAATATCAGCTAAAGAGAATATCGGTATAGAAAAAATAAAAGACGAAATAAAAAGATTATTCAATCTCGGAGAATTAGAAGCAAGTGATCTAACATATATGTCAAATGCTAGAAGTATCAGTCTTCTAGGAAAATCTTTAAATAATATAAATGATGCAATAAGTGAAATAAATAATAATAGCCCAATAGATATTGTAGAATTTCATCTTAAGGATGCATGGAATAACTTAGGAGAAATAATAGGAGAAACATATACTGATGAGTTACTAGATGAACTCTTTAGTCGTTTCTGTTTAGGAAAGTAGGTGAAAGTATATGAATTATGAAATAATAGTAGTAGGGGGAGGCCATGCTGGTTGTGAAGCAGCCGTAGCAGCAGCAAGAAAAGGGCATAAAACTCTATTAGTAACAGGAAATATAAATAACATAGCAACAATGCCATGTAATCCATCTATAGGAGGTTCCGCTAAAGGAATAATAGTTAGAGAAATAGATGCTTTAGGTGGAGTAATGGGCGAAGTAGCAGATAAAACATTAATTCAAATGAAAATGTTAAATTATGCCAAGGGCCCAGCAGTAAAATCACTTCGTGCTCAAGCAGACAAAATAACATATCCAAAAGAAATGTTAAAACTATTAAGACAAGAAAAAAATTTAACTATTAAAGAAGCCATGGTTGAAGATTTAATAGTAAAAGATAATACCGTATATGGAGTAGTATTAGCCACAGGAGAAAATATAACATCAAATGCAGTTATATTAACAACAGGAACTTATTTAAAATCGGATATTCTAATAGGAAACACTAGAACAAGAAGTGGTCCACACAATGAAAAACCATCAATGCATTTATCAGATAATTTAAAAAAGTATGGCTTTAAAATATTAAGGTTAAAAACAGGCACTCCACCACGAATAGATAGAAGTACCATAGATTTTACAAAGACTAAAAGAGAAGATGGCGATAAAAAATACTATACATTTTCTCATACTAATAAACCAGTCTATGATATAAATGCACAAGAACCATGTTACTTAATATATACAACAGAAGAAACAAAAAAAATCATATATGATAATCTAAACAAGTCAAGCATGTACGGAGGACTAGACGATATAACTGGTGTTGGGCCTAGATATTGTCCATCCATAGAAGATAAAATGGTAAGGTTCAGTGATAAAGATAAACACCAATTATTCTTAGAACCAGAAAGCCTATACTATGATGATATATATCTTCAAGGTTTCTCTACAAGTATGCCAAAAGAAATTCAAGAAAAAATGGTTCATTCATTACCAGGATTAGAAAACGCTAAAATATTAAGATATGCCTATGCTATAGAATATGATGCCATCTATCCAACACAAGTAAAACCAAATCTAGAAACAAAAGTATTAAATGGTTTATTTACAGCAGGACAAATAAATGGAACCAGTGGTTACGAAGAAGCAGCTTGTCAAGGATTAATAGCAGGAATAAATGCTTCATTAAAATTAGAAAATAAAGAACCATTAATTCTAAAAAGAAATGAAGCATATATAGGAGTACTAATTGACGACTTAGTAACAAAAGGAACCAAAGAACCATATCGTATGTTAACATCACGAGCAGAATATAGATTACTACTAAGACATGATAATAGTGATTTAAGATTAAGAGAATATGGTCACAAAGTAGGACTAATAAATGGTGAAAAGTATGATAAATTTACAAATAAAAAAAATAATATCGAAGAGTTAAAAAATAAACTAAAAGAAACAAAAATAAAAGTAGACAACGAAAAAAGAAGAGTAACAACATCAGTATATGATTACTTAAAAAATCCAACGTCAAATCTAAAAGCAATAATAGAAACATATAACCTAGATTTAAATTACGATGACGATGTTATAGAAGAAGTAGAAATACAAATAAAATATGAAGGATATATAAAGAAAGTAGAACGTGAAGCAGAAAAAATGCTAAAGAACAGCGAAAAACAAATACCTGAAGATATAAATTATGATAAAGTTCCAAATCTAGCTAGTGAAGCAAGACAAAAATTAAAAGAAGTAAGACCACTAAACATAGCTCAAGCAATAAGAATAAGTGGTGTAAACCCATCTGACATATCTATACTATTAGTATATTTAAGGAAACAATATAATGAATAAAGAAGAATTTATAAAAGAAATAAAAAAACTAAATATAGAACTAAATAACGATACACTAGCTAAATTAGATGAATACTATAATATATTAAATGAAGAAAATAAAAAATATAATCTAACTAGAATAATAACTAAAGAAGAAGTATATCTAAAACACTTCTATGACAGTCTAACAATAACAAAAATAATAAATATTAAAGATCAAAGTATATGTGATTTAGGTTCTGGAGCGGGATTCCCAGGACTAGTTCTAGCTATATGCTTTCCATCTACCAATATAACTTTGATAGAGTCAAATGGAAAAAAATGTTACTTTCTAAATTTAGTAAAAGAAAAATTAAATTTATCAAATGTTACTGTTTTAAATACTAGAATAGAAGAATATGCCAAAATAAACAGAGAAAAATATAGTATAGTAACCGCTAGAGCGGTGGCTCCATTAAAACACTTATTAGAATATGGCATTCCATTAGTAAAAGTAAATGGCTATTTTATAGCAATGAAATCAAATATCGAAAAAGAAGAATATAACATAAATAACTATTTAACCAAATTAAATATTGTAGAAAAAGATAGAATTGTATTTAATCTCCCATTTGAAGACAGTTTAAGAACATTAGTAAAATATCAAAAGCAAAAAGAAACAGACTTAAAATATCCAAGAAAATATAACGAAATATTAAAAAAAGAAATATAAAAATCAAAATTATATTTCTTTCTGTTTATTAAATTAATTAAAACATCTTGAAAAAAGACAAAAATTATAGTATTATTATATTAGTGTAGGAAAGAATACGAAAAGAGGGTATAAGTATGAAGATGAATAAAGAAGTCGTAATGGTTAGATTAACAGATATAATTCCTAATAGATTTCAGCCTAGATTAACATTTGATGAAGAAGCCTTAAACGAACTAGCAAACTCAATTAGGGAACATGGAATAATACAACCCCTAATATTGAGAGATTTAGGAAGTAAATATGAAATAATAGCAGGAGAAAGAAGATATAAAGCTGCCACATTAGCTGGCTTAACAGAAGTTCCCGCTATAGTAGGAGCAATGGATGATCAAACTAGTGCTGAATTAGCTTTAATAGAAAATATTCAAAGAAAAGACTTATCTGCTATTGAAGAAGCAAAGTCATACAAAAAAATATTAGATATGGGTAACTTTACTCAAGAAGAATTAGCTAAAAGAATGGGTAAAGCACAATCAACAATAGCTAATAAAATGAGACTATTATCTCTAACAAATGAAGTTCAAGTGGCTCTAATGAATAATTTAATATCTGAAAGACATGCTAGATGTTTACTTCAAATAAAAGATGAAGATAAACAAAAAGAAGTATTAAATAAAATAATATCTGAAAGAATGAATGTAAGAGATACTGATAACTATATAAAAAACATGTTAGGAATACCAAATAATACACCAGCTCCAGAACTAGAAACTCATGGAGTAGAGCTACCTAAAGAACTTGTAACACCAGTAGCAGAACCAATACAACCAGCTCCAACACCAGAGATTAGTAATATCAATATAGAACCAGAAGTTACAAAAAATAATACTATCGAGAATCCTAATGTATATACCCAAACAGACAATAAAGATTTTGTTAACATAGGCAGTTTAAATGAAGATAATAGTGTAAAGAATGCCTTAAACGTAACAGATAAAACTTCTACTATTTTTAATGATAGCACTTCAAGTATAGAGGAAACACCAAAAATTAACATTCCTAAACAAGAAAAACAAATAGACAACATGTCTAAAGTAAAATTAGCTACCGCTATTAGACTAGCAAAAGACACTGTAGAAGATATAAAAACAGCAGGTTACAAAGTAACAATGGAAGAAAAAGATTTAGATGATAACTACGAAATAATAATAAAAGTAGAAAAATAATGTATAAATAAAATAAATATCACTCATAATTAAATAGAAAGAGTGATATTTTTTATGAAAAAGATAATAATAATTTTAACATTAATAGTAGCATTTTTAATATATAATAATATAAAAGAAGATACTATTGTCATACCATCTACTGCTATCAGATTAAGAGTAATTCCAAATAGCAATTCATCACAAGACCAATATATAAAAGGAAAAGTAAAAGAGTATTTAGAAGATAATACTTATAAATTAATAAAAGATGAAGATAACATAGATGTAGCTAGAAGTAAAATAAAAAACAATATACCAACAATAAAAGAAAATGTTAATAAAATATTTAAGGAAAATAATTATACCATGCCTTATGATATAAATTATGGTTATAACTATTTTCCGGAGAAACAATATCGAGGTATAAAATACAACGAAGGATATTATGAATCAATTGTAATAAGTATTGGAGATGCCAAAGGAGACAATTGGTGGTGTGTATTGTTTCCTAATTTGTGTTTAGCAGATTACGAAAGTAATGACGAAAATGAATATAAATTATGGGTAGCAGAAAAAGTAAAAAAAATATTTAATTAAAAAAAGCATACATTTAAATAGGTGATAACATTGAAAATAATAACAATTATTTTAATAGCCATAAGCCTATCAATGGATGCTTTTTCATTAGCTTTAATCTATGGTACTCAAGGAATACCGAAAAAACATAAATTATTACTAGCCACGATTGTCGGTTTATATCATTTAATAATGCCATTAATTGGACTAACAATAGGAAAATATATAGAAAATAGAATAATATTTAATTCAACAATAGTTGTTGGTATTATACTATCACTTATAGCCATTGAAATGATAATATCAAGTTTTAAAGAAAAAGAAGAAAAATTTCTAATAAGTATACCAGGGTACTTAATATTTGGATTATCAGTAAGCATAGATAGTTTGACTACAGGTATAGGATTACCTGCTATTACAAATAAATCCCTATTAGCAGCTTCAATATTTTCTATAATAAGTTTTATATTTACATACTTAGGTTTAAATCTAGGAAATATTTTAAACAAAAAATATGGTAAAGTATCAACATTAATAGGAGGCTTAATATTATTAACAATAGGAATAACATATATACTTAAATAATATTGTAAAAAAACTGTCAAAAAAAATATAAAGAATTGACTAAATACTATAGAAATATTAAAATTAATTTAAGAGAAACAAAACAAATATAAATAGATTATCTAGTATATCTTTTATTAAGGAAGGAGTAACTATGACCAAAATAAAAATAGAGGGTGGTCACAAACTAACAGGCGAAATACAAGTAAGTGGAGCTAAAAATAGTGTCGTAGCCCTAATACCTGCAGCTATCTTATGTGATGAAGAAGTAAAAATAACCAATGTTCCAAATATATCTGATGTAAATTCGTTAGAAGAAATATTAAACTATTTAAATGCCAAAATAATAAGAGAAGAAAACGAAGTTACAATCGATTCTTCTCATATAATAAATAAAGAAATACCAGAAGAAATGTCTCAAAAACTAAGAGCCTCATATTATTTTATGTCCTCACTATTAGGAAAATATAAACATGTAGAAATGTATTTTCCAGGTGGCTGCTCCATTGGTGAAAGACCAATAGATCAAACACTAAAAGGCTATCGTGCCCTAGGGGCAACCGTAGTAGAAGAAGGTAATAGATATGTTATTGACGCCAAGGAATTAAAAGCCGCCAATATATATCTAGATATGCCAAGTGTAGGAGCAACCATAAATATAATGCTAGCGGCTGTAAAAGCAAAAGGAACAACAATCATAGAAAATGTAGCCAAAGAACCAGAAATAGTTAATGTAGCAACATTTTTAAACAATATGGGAGCCAAAATAATTGGAGCTGGTACCAACAAAATAAAAATAACAGGAGTAGAATATTTACATAAGTCATATCATGAAGTAATTCCTGACAGAATAGAAGCCGGAACCTTTGTCATAATAGGCTCACTTTTAGGAGAAAATTTAAGAATTAAAAATATCATACCTTCTCATATAGAATCATTAACTTCTAAATTAATAGAAGCAGGAGTAAATCTAAAAATAGGAGAAGATTATATATATGTAAACAGTGGCAATAAATATAAAGCAATAAATATCAAAACATTACCATATCCAGGCTTTCCAACAGATTTACAACAACCAATAATACCATTTTTAACTCAATGTCACGGTACAAGTACTGTTGAAGAAACAATATATGAAAATAGATTTCAAAACATTTATGATACTAACAGAATGGGAGCTAGTATAATTGTAAAAAATAATAAAATAGCCAAAGTAAAAGGAATAACACCACTTCAAGGAAAAAATGTAACAGCAACAGATCTAAGAGGTGGAGCTTCTATGCTAATATGTGGTCTTATAGCCGATGGTACTACCACAATAGATAATGTAAAATATATACTAAGGGGCTATGACGATATTTGTGGTAAGCTAACTAAAGTAGGTGCTAAAATAGAATTAATATAAATATACTTAATTAGGAGGATTATGAAAAAAGTATTTTTAATATTAATTCTTTTTTTATCATGTTACATAATATATAACAATACAGTGGATAATAAAATGTATTATTTAACAATAGGAGACTTTCTTTCAAAAGGAACAAACGAATATGGTATATCATCATATGGATACAGCGACTTCATCAAAGATTATTTATATAAAACAAAGAAACTAAAAGAATATAATAAAACATTTACTGATAATGATTATCGTATTTCAGACATCGTAAGAATATTAGAATATAACGAGTCAAAAAATAATGAAACACTAAATAGATTAATAAAAAAAGCAGACATAATAACCATATCACTAGGTATGAACGATTTATATTACAAATTAGACAACAATCAAAAAATATACACATACATAGACAACATGTTATTAGATTATGATAAGATATTAAATTACATAAATAAATTCCATCATAATGAAGTATTCATACTAGGCTATTATAATACATCAGGTCAAGATAACGATATTTTTGAATATGCCAATTACAATCTAAAAAAAACATGCGATAAATATAAATTCACTTATATAAATTTATCAGATATTTTCAATAATAATCCAAAATATTTCTCTAAAAGCAACAATTTTACCCCAAATATCAAAGGATATGAAAAAATTTCACAAATAATAGTTGAAAAAATAAAAAATAACTGATATAATATACCATGTAATTTTGTTACTATGACTTTTTGTCATGGCGGAAGGAGAGAAAAATATGAAAAAAGATATACATCCAAAACAAAAAATGACTAAATTTGTATGTGCTTGTGGAAATGTAATAGAAGCAGTTTCAACAAGAGAAGAAGATACATTTCCTATAGAAGTATGTTCAGAATGTCATCCATTCTATACTGGAAAGCAAAATTTAGGATCTAAAAAAGGACAAGTTGAAAAGTTCAACAAAAAATTTGGTTTTACTACTGAAAAATAATGTGATTAATTCACATTTTTTCTTTTTTATGTTATAATTATCTCGAGTGATAAAAATGAAGAACGGTAAAGAAAAAATAAAAAAACTATTAAAGATAATAAAGAAAGACTATCCAGTAGAAACATTCTTTATTATATCTAATTTAATTAACGGGTTAATAATAAGAATAGTGACTGTAAAAAATGGCCTATTTATATCTCCTTTATTAGTAGATTTAGGCTTTTTAATATTAGTATCATTAATATCATTATTAATAAAAAAAGAAAAACGTATAAGATATTTTATTACACTATCAATAATATTTAATATAGTATGCATAGTCAATAGCATCTATTATCATTACTATAGTTCTTTTGCATCAATATCATTAATTGCTAACATAACTTTTGCTTCAGATGTAAGCGATGCAATAGTCGAAAACGTATTAAAAGCAGTTGATTTAATATACATATGGCAAACAATAACCTTAGTTATTATTTATAAAAAAACAAACAAAAAAGAATACATAAAGCACAAAGAAAATAAAAAGAAATTAGTTAAAACAGGTTTAATAACGTCATTATCTTTATTTGCAGTAGCAGCTTTATTCATGCCATTAAATGCTTGGAGTAGATTATATAATTTATGGAATAGAGAATCAGTAGTAATGAATCATGGAATATATGTATATCAGTTAGATGATTTTATTCAAAGTCTAACTCCAAAAATAACAAGTGTTTTAGGACATGATAAAGCATTAAAAAAAGTAACAGACTATTATAAAGAAAATAAATATACACCTAGTAATAACGAATACACAAATATATTTAAAGGAAAAAACATTATAGTAATTCATGCAGAAAGTATGCAAAAATTTGCTATGGATTTAACCTTTAATAACAAAGAAGTAACACCAAATTTAAATAAGCTAGCTAATGAAGGAATATTTTTCAGCAATTTTTATTCTCAAGTTGGCGTAGGAACATCAAGCGATGCAGAATTTACTTTCAATACATCACTAATGCCATCTACTAAAGGAACAGTATTTGTAAACTATTTTGATAGAGACTACATATCAATTCCAAAACTATTAAAAGAACAAGGCTACTATACATATAGTATGCATGCCAATACTGGAGAATTCTGGAATCGTAATACAATGCATAAAAGTCTAGGATATGATAAGTTTTATAATAAAGATTCATATACAATAGATGAAACAATAGGCTTAGGTCTATCAGATAAATCATTCTTCAGACAATCAGTAGACATAATGAAACAAATAAAAGAAGAAGAAAACAAACCATTTTATAGCCTTCTAATAATGCTAAGTAATCATACACCATTTAGCGATTTAACACTAATGGAAGATTATAAAACTACAATAGATGTAACAATAGACAACCAAACAGTAACTAGAGATTATCTAAACAACACAACAATGGGTAACTATTTAAGATCAGTACACTATGCAGATTCAGCTATTGGAGAATTTATAGATAATTTAGATAAAGAAGGATTATTAGAAAATACAGTATTAGTAATATATGGTGATCATGATGCCAGACTAGATTTTGAAGATTTTAATTTACTATATAACTACGATCCAATAACAGATACAATAAAAACAGAAAATGATGAAGGTTATATACCATATACAAAGTATAACTATGAACTAGATCGAAAAGTACCATTCATAATATGGACAAAAGATCAAAATTATAATTTAAATGTAAATACACCAATGGGAATGATAGATGTATTACCAACTCTTGGTAATATGATAGGTATTCACAGTGATTATCAATTAGGAAAAGATATAATGAATTTAAAAGGAGATGATAACACAGTAACATTTATCGATGGCTCATTTTTAACATCAAAAGTATATTATAATTCACCAAAAGGCGAAATATATTCCATAAATAATGAACCAATAACAGAAGAATACATCAAAGAAAGAGCAAAAAAATCATCAGATTTAATAGAAGTATCAAATGATATAATAACTTATGATTTTATCAAAGAAATCAAAAAACAAAAAGAAGAAAAGTAGTTTGAAGCAGTACCTTAAAATAAATTAATTGGAGGTAAAGATGATAAAATTTATAATATGTGAAGACAATTTAGACACATTAGAAAGAACAAGTCAAACAGTAACAAAATCAATGATGAAATATGATATGGAATACAAAGTATATAAATTCCCAAAATATACTAATGAATTAAAGAAATTAATAAATGAAAATGGAGACGTAAAAATTTATATATTAGATGTAGAATTACCAGGTATTAGTGGTTTAGAAATCGCATCAGAAATTCGTGAAGATGACGATGACAGTATAATAATATTTGCAACAGCACATCCAGATTACCGAGATGATATATTCTACTCAAGATTAAGTGCAATAGATTACATTCCAAAACAAAAAATGTATTGTGAAAGATTACAAGATACAATAGAATACGTAATAGATAAAAAATATAAAAACAAATCCATAAATATTATATCAAAACATACTCATTGTAAAATATTGTACAAAGAAATAAATTATATAGAAAAGTGCCAAATGCAAAATAAATGTAAAATTCATTTAGTTGATGGAGAAACAAAAGATGTAATAACTTCAATTACCAAAATGAAAGAGCAATTAGGAAATACATTTTTTCAAACACATAAATCTTGCCTTGTAAATCTAAAAAACATTAAAAATATAGATTATACCAACTGTATAATAACATTTCAAAATGGTGACAGTACAAATCTTTTTGCAGTTGCCACAAAAAAGGAGTTGAGAGAACATGCTAGAAATATTTAATGCATTAATAGCATGTCTAATCACTACCATTACTCTATATATAGCAGGCACAATAATATTCGGCAAGTCTAAAAATACTACTTTAAAAAATATATTGGCCATATTAGTATGTACAACATTAATAACTATAATATTCATAAATACGAATGGAATATTAAAAACGATTTCAATGTATGCAGTCATAACATTGGTATTAAAATATATATTTAATATTAATTTTTCAAAGGCTATTTTGTTTTTAATAATGCAAATAATTATATTAATGATACCAGAATTACTAATGCTATTTTTTACAACAAAAATATTGCAACTTCCAAAAGAAACAATTTATACAAGCTTTGCTGGAAGTGTTTTAGGAAATGCTTGTACTAATTTTTTAACAGTATCAATTATTTTTACATTGCGAAGGCCATTAAAGAAACTACTCAATTATAATTTTTCAACAAATAAAAAAATTATAATTGTATCTATCGTAACTATTACCATTACTGTTTATTTCTTCTTCAAATTAATTGCTGGTTATAAAGTTAATAATAGTGTGATAACATATTTGATGTGTATGATAGCTTTTATAACCATATTATTAACGCTGTATAGAGAAAAAATAGAAAATGAGAGTATTATTAAAAAATATGATGAACTACTAGATGTTATGAAAACCTATGAGATTGATATAGAAAATCAAAGAACATTAATTCATGAAAATAGAAATGAATTAATGACCATAAGAAGTAAAGCAATAGATAAAAATGCTTCTAAAGAATTTATAGAATATATGGATAGTGTAATCGGCGATAAAGTAAGTACTAGCATAAGTAAATATTCTAAATTTACACATCTTCCATCAAATGGGTTAAAAGGTTTCTTTTATTACAAGTCTATGGAAGCTGAAAGAAGAGGAATAAAAGTATCAGCAAATGTTTCTAAAAAAATAGAAAATTCTTTTCTTAAAGATTTAGATACAAAAACATATAAAGATTTGGCTAGATTAATAGGTGTATACTTAGATAATGCTATTGATGCAAGTGAAAAATCAGAAGATAAAAAACTTGGTATAGAAATATATTTAATAAAAGAAAATATAAAAATAATTATAACAAATACCTTTTCAAATGATGTTGATTTAAGTAAAATTGGAAAAGAAAGATATACAACTAAAGGAAAAAATCATGGCCATGGACTTCTTTTAGTCAGTAGTATTCTTCATAATAATAATAGATTTATTGCGAAGACAAAAGTTGATCAAAACTTATATATACAAGAATTAACTATAAATAAAAATTAAAAATCGGTTCGTCTTATGAAACCGACTTTTTTTATTCAACATATAATTATAATATTTTTGTTTTAGATTTGATTTTAATTTTTTAAATTTCTTATTTTTCTAGTAAACTTCTTGGCATTTTAGGCTCGTCTATAAATAATAAAACACAAGCTTTAGTACCTGTAGCAGCCGAAAGCAAACCAAGCCAAGATAATAATGATGCAAACATTTCTTTACCTCCTTTTTATTTTATTAGCCATATAAATTAATAATTAGAAACATCATATGTCTTATAATTATCATATGGCAATTGAAACACCCTATATGTAAAAGGATGAATCATCATAGTAGCAGCCAAAAGCCCCATAAACAAGTAATCACTGATAATTTTATCTTCAAATGTAAATATAATGATTACATATATAAAACTAATAATGATTGAGAAAATCTTATAAATTTTTCTTTTTTTAGCATTAATAAGTGGTCTTTTATAAGTATCAGCCGGAGCATATAATATCATACAAACAAAAGCTATCAAAGAAAGCACAATCTTAATATATATATTAATATCAACATATTTACATAAAAGTGCTCCACCTACAAATACTGAGATAGATATTAAATAGCAGTGCCAACTTTTTTTAGCATGCATTCCAAACACTGTTGTTCTAAGTAAGTTATAGAAGAATAATAGTATAATCAACTCTTTCAGCACTCCTAGAATATATGCTATACTAAATATAACAATCAACTTAGTAAAAGTAAGATAAATAGCTTCAAGACCATATTCAATCTCATCTAACTTATCTTGATTATATTCCGGATATTTACTCTTAACAGAATTCATACACCATTTTAATGTTTTACCCTTCATTTCTACCTCACGATATGAGTATAACACCAAGCAAAAATTAAAATTACATATTATACCATTATTAAACAAAAATATCATATAATTAAAAATGTTAACAGCAGAGTAACGAAAAATAATATCTTGTTATAACAAAAAAAATGTAGTATAATGTATAAGAGGTGGAAACAATGGGAATGGAAACATATCAATATATAATTATATTAGCTATATTATTAATAATCGCTTTTGCAATAGTAAAAATGAATAAAAAGGATGTAAAATTAGAATTAAACAAATTAGTAGAATTATTAGGAGGAAAAGATAATATCCTTGATACAGAAGTAGAAATGTCTAGATTTAAAGTGACTCTAAAAGATATATCTAAAGCTAATAAAGAAGGAATTATCAAGTTAGGTGCCAAAGGTGTAGTAGAAATAGATGATCAATTAAAAATAATTCTAGGTAATAATGCTAAAAAATTAAAAAAATATATCGATGATTTGAAATAAAACAGAAGAACTTACAAAAAGTTCTTTTTTTCGACACCATTCGACAAAATTTGACAAAATAAAAATATATAATATTGTTGAAGGTGAAAAAATGAGTATAACAATAGTAGAAAATATAATTTTAAATATAATATTAGTGGTTTTTCCACTTTTAGTATACTTAGTCTTAGTAATATATAATGATAATACAAGTAAGAAAAATAATAGTAATTTAATGACAATAACATTAATAACATCACTTTATTTATGTATAAGATTTGGCTCCTTAGAGCCAAACACAAAAATACTTTTATTCTGCAATATACCAATAGTTATAGCCTATATGCAAAAGAAACCAATATTAGCCATTATGTTATCTTTAGCAAATATAATATATTGCTATTATATGTTTCATTCATTAATGATAATAATTATAATAAAGTATATATCTTACTTGATTCTATATTTATGTGCCAGAAAAAAGAATCTCAGCGTCAATGGTTTTATACTGTCTATAGCGGTAATTCAAGGATTTTTTCTATCATTTGAATATTTCTTCAGAACAACAAATATAACAATAAACGATTTTATGGAATTAATAATATTAGTATTTGTATATTACTTTGTAACATTTGCCATAGTTTATATATTTAGAGTTACTCAAAAAGTAGAGTCATTAAACAAGACAGTAAAACTTTTAGAAAAAGATAAAATGATTAAAGATGGTTTGTTCAAATTAACTCACGAAATAAAAAATCCATTAGCGGTTTGTAAAGGATATTTAGATATGATAAATCTAGATAATAAAGAAAAAAGTAATAAATATATATCTATTATGAAACAAGAAATAAACAGAAGCTTAAATATAATGTCCGACTTCATGGATTTCAACAAAATCAAAGTAGTAAAAGAACAAATAGAATTAAACCTTCTATTAGAAGATATATATGATTGTTTTAAAATAATAATAAAATCTAAAAATACAAATCTTATATATAATGATAGAGAAGGAGAAGAAATATATTTTCAGGGAGACTATGAAAGATTAAAACAAGTAATAATAAATTTATTAAAAAACAGTTTAGAATCAATTGAAGATAAAGGAAGAATAGAATTGTCCTCTAATATATATAAAAAACATTTAGATATAATAGTGGAAGATAATGGTATAGGAATGACCAAAGAAGAACTAGAAAAAGTAACAGAAATGTTTTATACAACAAAACCAACCGGTAGTGGTTTAGGAGTAGCACTATCAAACGAAATAATAAAAGCTCATAATGGAGAATTAATATATACATCGGAAAAAAATAAAGGAACAAAAGTAACAATAAGATTACCATACAATGGCTAATCTTCTTTTATTTATAAATAATATCTGCTATAATATTTTATAGAAGGAGTTTAACTATGGAAGATATATTTATAAACAGACTACCAACTATAGATTTACATGGCTACGATACAGCATCAGCCAAAGTAGCTACCAATGATTTTATAAGTGATAATATAATTTTAAAAAAAGATAAAATAATAATAATACATGGTATAGGTACAGGCCTAGTAAGACAGGCAGTACATGAAGTTTTATCACAAAATAAATATGTATCAGAATATCATACATTAAACCTCAATAATGGTTGCACAATAGCATATTTAATTATTGACAACAAATAGTTAGTATGCTATAATAAGGGCAATTTTGGAAGGTATATATGCACAAAAGTAAAGATATAGTAGATTTAATTAATAATATAAATGATTTAATAAAAAGCATAATAATCATAGTACTATTAATAATCATATGCACTATAATATTTATTGATAGCATATAACCAATAGGGAGGTTTATTATGGAAGATGAAAATAGAATAAATTGGTTAGGCCTATTTATTAAAATAGTAATCATATTTATATTCGCCTTAATCATCGTATGGTTAGTAGTAAAAATAATTGGTAGAAATAAATTATCTGATACATTTAAAAATAATATTAATAGTATGGAGTCTGTAGCGGTAGAATACTTCAAAGGAGAAGATTTACCACTAAGTAAAGGACAAAGTAAAAAAATAACATTACAAGAGATGATAGATAAAAATCTAATATTATCAATAAATAAGGATGGTTCTAGTACTTGCGATACCAAAAATAGTTATTCAAAAATAACAAGACAAAAAGATAAGTATAAATTAGAAACAACACTAAAGTGTGGTAAAGAAAAAGATACAATTACAAGAGACTTTTCTCTAAAAGATTGTAAGAATTGTAATCAAAATACTTCCAATAATAGTAGCAAAGATACAAATAGCAATAAAAATAATGATAATACTAATTCACAATCCGATACTAAAGTAGATGAATCAAAAGCCACTTCTGATAATAAGGCAAAAACTACATATTATGAATATGTAAAAGAAACAACTACATATTCAAGCTGGGCAAGAGGAAATGTTACAGGAAATAATATAGAAAATAAATATGAATATTTAGGAGGTATTCGGTATGTCAATTACAGCTGAAACAGCGAAAGCACATGCAAATGATCCTGCCGTATTATGTTGTAGAGCAGAAGGCGGAATTACAATTGAACCAGCAAACTTAGAGGATCCGGCAATCTTCGATGAATTAGTAGATTCAGGTCTTTTAAATCTTGACGGATGTCTGAAGATCGGACAGGTTCTGGGAGCAAAATTAACAAAGACAAGTGATTCTCTCTGTCCACTGACAGCAGACAATGTAGAAGGATTCAAGACTGATGATGAATTAGCAGCAGAAGAGGCTCCTGCCAAAGAGGAAGCTCCTGCTGAGGCTGCACCTGCTGCAAGCGTTCAGGGTGCTGTTACTACAATTAAACATGGTAAAGTAGTCATCTCTATCAAAGAAGGAAAAGATATTTATCTGGAACTTCCTATCTAGTTTGAAGAGAACATACAAAATTTTCTTATAAGGACAAAATGGCAGATATCCCCCAAATGATATCTGCCATTTTTATTCTTAATACTACATATTTTCTGCTTCTGCTGCTTCTTCAACATCTTCCGTCCAGTTCATTCTTCCATAACGCAATGTCACCGCATGGATCTCTTTCTGTAATTTCACAGATAACTGGTTCTTGCGGATTCTCCACTTCCAGTTTGTTCCGACAGTTGACGGTGTATTCATACGGCACTTGTTATCAAGGCCCAGATAATCTTGCATCGGGATCACGCACCATTTTGCTGCGCTTCTCATGATCAGACTGATCAGAGGCTTATTCAGTTCCGCCTCCGGTGTATAGGTATCACAGAGATATTCGCGGGTCAGCTTCTGCTCATCCTTACTGATGCTTCCCCACCAGCCGGCAAGTGTCTCATTGTCGTGAGTTCCTGTGTAAGCAACACTGTTCACCGGATAATTGTGCGGTAGATAGTCGTTCGCAGATCCGGAATCTCTCGAATCAAATGCAAATTCCAGAACCTTCATGCCCGGGAAACCGCTGTCTCTTACCAGATCACGTACGCTGTCCGTAACATATCCAAGGTCTTCTGCGATAACTGGTTTTTCACCCAGTGCTTCTCGTACTTTCCAGAACAGATCCATGCCAGGCCCCTTTTCCCAGTGTCCGTCTACTGCCGTCTCTGCTCCGTATGGAATAGAGAAATACTCATCGAATCCACGGAAATGATCGATTCTTACCACATCATACAGGCGGAATACATAAGCCAGACGAGATATCCACCACTGATAGCCGGTTTCCTTATGATATCCCCAGCGGTACAGTGGATTTCCCCATAACTGTCCGGTTGCAGAGAATCCGTCCGGCGGGCATCCGGCTACGGCAACCGGTACATTTTCCTCATCCAGCTGGAATAATTCCGGATGTGCCCAGGTA
>OLRO01000972.1_pt1 | contig 18348 bp, 14 predicted proteins | sample 1673131 | NCBI WGS metagenome assembly OLRO01 (sample SAMEA3136757, study PRJEB25190) | human gut metagenome | biome: human gut; feature: human-associated habitat; material: faeces | place: Austria | collected 2013 | reverse complement strand
CGGGACACTCTTTCATATTCCATCATGCCCTCTTCCAACTGTTTATTAATATCTTTACTGCGAATTACAAGCATCAGTTCCGTATCCAGATATGCACTTCTCATGTCCATATTAAAGGAACCGATTACAGACAGATCATCGTCAATCAGAATACTTTTTCCGTGGTATGAATAACCGCCTTCATATTCCCAGATATTAATTCCTGTACTTAAGATTCTATTTCTGTTTTTCGCATAATCGGCAGCCCCAAATGGATTCCCATTATTCGCAACTGAATTTGTCATGATAGAAAAATCTGAAACGTTCTCTGCAATCTCCTCCCATGTATTATACATCATATCATTACAGATAATATATGGCGTGTGGATCTTCACACGATTTTTTGCATTTTTCATCAATTCTCCCAACTGATACCACACTACTGGTTCTTTGGAACCTGTGTGAATAGGATTTGACACTAATGCAATCTTTTCTGTCTCAAAAGTTTCGTCCGTGTAATCGGTATCGCAGATTCTTTCCTTATTCTCTTCAAAATATTTCTGATAGCCGTTCTGCAGCTCTAAAACTGCGTTCTTTACAGATTTTCTATTTGCCAGTTTTTTATTGTCATGAAAATAACCACTGTCTTCTTGTTCCCATATCGTTTCAAAATACTCTAACAACTGGTTAACTGAATTTTCTTTCTCAGGTTCATCGCAAACCACTAACACGTCTCTGTCATAGTTCTTATGTCCCGGAAAATCACCCAGGAAATAATTGTATGTATTTCTTCCCCCAAGAATATATCTCTTTCCATCTGCAATCAAATATTTATCATGCATTCTACCCATCATTTTCCACGGTTTCAACGGATTGGCCTTATTATACAGTTTAATTTCAACATTCTCATGGGAAGATAATCCATAGAAATACGGATTTCCTTCCATATCAATCCAGCTCTCCATTCCATCTACTAACAGACGAATATGTACACCTCTGTCTGCCGCATCATGCAGTGCTCCTAAAATCAATTTTCCACTTTCATCGGATTGAAATGCAAAAGTAGAAAGAATAATTTCCTTTTTTGCATTCTTGATCAAACGCACTCTTTGTAAAAGCGCTTCTGGATTCTTTTCTATGATTACTGCCCGTTCTGTATTTTCACTGCATTCGTTCCATGACCCATTTTTTGTTTCTTTTTTGGTTGTATTGGACACTTCCGGCTGCTTTTTATATGCAACGCAGATTCCGAGCAATTCATAAAAAGCCACACATAAAAAAATTGCCAGTATAACAAGAAGGATTTTACATATTTTATGCTTTTTCATTGTACATCACCTGATTCCTTTTTATTTCATACTTATACAATACAAAGTCAATCTCAATTTAACCTCAACAAGGTTTGTTTTTTCATCCATGCAAGTTTATTCCTTCTTTTTAGATGAGAAATGTTCTTTTGCAAAATCCATATCCTGTACAAGTTCCAAAGTTCCCAGATAATTATTTTGGGTGTCTCTAACTGCGATGTATCGTACCAGCATACATTTACCGTTCTTTTCCATCCAAATCGGTACCTCGTCCAGTGTTCCTGCACGAAATTCCTCAATGATCCTGCGTACTTTGGTTTCCACTTTTGGTGGATGACACGAAAATACTTCTCGATCGATTGCCATTGCAGGTCGCTTAAAATCCTTTGACCCTTCATTGAAGAAACGGTTGATGTTATGAACATCAACAAATGTGATCTCCAGCGGAATAGTGTTTAAGAGTGCTGTTAATTGTTCTACGGTCAGATGTCCACCTGGCATAATGATTTCTGAATCTGAAAAAGAGGCCTCCGATATTTTTTTATTGCTCTCTGCATCTTCCCAGATTTCAGCCTTTACACCAAGGCAATCGGCATAATCTTTTTGATCGTGATAAATACCGATCCACTCTTCCTCGGTAAAATTTGCAGCACAGTTTGGGAACAAGATATTGGCTTCTTTGTAAATCATTTCCTCAGCCCGCTGGACAACTGCCAACAATCTCTCGTACCATTTTTTGTCGTACTGTTTATCCTTTAACAACGCAGAAATCTCATCGCGAATCTCATCATCAACTGTCCACATAACATTAGATGGCCCGGATATTCCATATTGTACATTCAAATGAGGATAAAGCAGATCGCCTTTTTTGGCATAATGTATTGAAATATCACGAAGAGACCCAAGCAGATCTTGCGTAACATCTCCAGCATAGGCAGCTGTTTTTATCTGATCCAGCAAGCCTGCCAACGCTTCATTTTCCTTGGTAAAGGTGTACAGCGGATGACCTTTTTGTTCTATCAATTTTTGTGTTTTCGTTGTGCGCTCTTCTCGGATCATCGCTGCATTTACTTCCCTTTCTGCATTAGCAATCTTTTCCTCGCGGGTTGCTCCATGAAACAATGCGGCATGGATATCGCATAATTTTTGTACCTCACTCAAAGGTGTTCCCTCTGCCAACATTTCCTGTTCTGCTTTCATGATTACAGTTGCATCGACATCTTGAAACTCGACTGCAAAATCCTTTCTTACTTTTTCTAAATCCTCCCCAGCGCCCAAACGCCTTAAATATGTTTTTAATGATTCTACTTGATTTCCCATACTAATTTACCTTCCTTTCTACAAACTCCAAATCAAATGCACATTGATGACATTCGATTTGCAAAAAAACACTATTTATTTTTTACACAACCCCAATTCTTTGCGTGTTGCAATTATCTCAGCAACGCTCTAGATTGCGCAACGAAAGTCACTATATTAGCATTTCCTATTTTATACAATCCGATACCTCTATTTTTTTCATGTAGATCTTTAATATAAAACCATTCCCCTTTACGGTGCATAAAAAAATAATTTTATATAGTTTTTGCATTTCAGTGCATAAACTTTCTTCATAAACCACATTTACGCTATGATTTTTTTACATAACATACAGAGCAAACGCAAATAACATTTAAGAGGAGGTATGGCAAATGATTGATACACATCAACTCAAAAAAAGAGATTTATATTTGAATAAAATTTTAGCATTTCAAGATACCGAGCCGGTAAAAGTTGTTACCGGAATCCGTAGATGTGGCAAATCCAGTCTGCTTAAGCTTATGACTCTACATTTAAAGGAACACGGCATTGGTATTGCTTGAAGGTATTTACTCTACTGTGATCATGAGAGATATATTGGAACGAGAAAATCACAAAGGACAAAAAAGAATCACTGACCCTGTTCTCCTAAAAAAGCTTCGACGCGGCTACGATGTCTCTATTGGTAAAATTGATAACTCTGAGGTGGATTTTATCGCAACGAATACTAACGACAAAATGTATGCTCAAGTCACAGAAGCCATGACAAGCGAAGATGTCCGCAAACGAGAACTGGCTCCACTCCAAAAGATCAGTGACAACTATGAGAAAATTGTTTTGTCCCTAAATCCCGGAATGGATTCCTCTTATGATGGTATCAAGTCCATTAATTTAATTGACTGGTTGATATCGGTATAATGGCTATATGGCGAAAGTTAAGCATCTCTTCGGAGGTGCTTTTCTTGTATAAGGCAAGCCTTTTTCTCTAAACATAGACACAACTGTTAAACATATCGTTATGATAAGTATCAAAAATTAGATAAAATTATCTTCTGAGGGTCTGTTCAGTTTCTGATATGGTATTATGTGCAACTACTTGGGAACAGCGTCTTCGAGAGCTCAGCGATTAGCACAGACAGGTGATGTGTTTTTTCAGACTGTAAGACCGTATCAGAGAAATAATTATTTACAAAGCCTGATAATAACTATGTTTTCTCTACTGGGTATGCGCATATGAGACCTAAAATAGATGCAGAGTTTCTTATGTGTTTTTTGCAAACAGACAGTTTTGTAAAGGTTGTTTTGGATAGTTGTACAGGTACCAGTTATCCGGCAATAAACTCAAATGACCTTTCAAATTTGGAGATTGATCTGCCAACTTCAGAGGATGAGCAAAGAAGAATTGGTTGTTTTATCACTAACCTCGACCACCTCATCACTCTTCATCAACGACAGTTCATTTTCTGCATCATATCATATGTTGTCAAGCAATCTATACACAATTCACAATTACGCACTTGGCGAATTATGCACTCTGTATAATTATGACTTTTCTTTATAAAATTTTTTCATATATGTATAATTTAATATTATATATTTATGCAACATACCAATGGTATTATCTGCCGACAACTGGTATGCTATCACTTATGAAACATTAGATGTAGTTTTATCAAAAAGCATAAGGAGGTTGATATAATGCCAAGAAAAGCAAAAAACTATGATGAACTGGAGCTTAAAGATGATTTCATGTTTGGCATGGTCATGCGCAATCCTAAATACGTAAAACCATTCTTGGAAGCTATTCTCAAAATTAAAATTCGCAAAGTTGTATACCCGGAATCCCAAAAAGCCATTGATCTGTCTGCTAACGCAAAAGGGGTTCGTCTGGATGTCTATGTCGAGGATGATCAAAATACCGTTTTCAATTTAGAAATGCAGACTACTCACAAGAAGGATTTACCAAAGCGCATGCGATATTATCAAGGAATGATCGATTTAAACATATTAAACAAAGGCGAAAGTTACTGCAATCTGAAAAAAAGCTATGTTATATTTATCTGTACATTTGATCCATTTGGCGAAGGACGACACATTTATACATTTTGCAATACCTGCCAAGAAAATACTTCATTGACTTTGAATGATGATGCCGTTAAGATAGTCTTAAACACAAAAGGGACTATTGATGATGTCAGTCCCGAAATGAAACGGATATTAGACTATATCGAGGGCAAGGGTGCATCTGATACATTCACAAGAGAGCTTGAGAATGCTGTGCAGTCCGTTCGCCAAAACGAAGATTGGAGGCGTGATTATATGACATTGCAACAGGAATACCAAGAACGTTTTCAAGAAGGCAAAATCGAGGGCAAGATTGAGCTTCTTGCACATGATTTCCATCTAACTGTGCCGGAGATTGCTGAAAAATTATTGCTCTCCGAAGACGAGGTACAGCGGATTCTTGATCATCTACAATAATTTTCCTTGTCTTTGAATGACAATCTCAACAAGACATCATTCTCTAAAAGTAACGGAACTATTGATGATATTCGTAACAAAATGTGGCGGATATTAGTCAGTATTGAATCAAATCAAAGAAAAAATCGGGGGAATTCATTGTATTCCCCCAACTTTATTGACCGCCAATTCTAGTTCTAGATCATGAAGCCCGAAATATGCCTTTTTTAAAAATTCCACCGGTACCCTTTCAACGACCTTCACGCTGGGGATGCCGTAAAACCACTGATAATATGCGTAAAACTCCCCAATCCAAGAACATCTCCTTCTGCATGAATCAGATCCGCATCCAAAGTTTCTGTCAGGTCGCATATTGCTTATCATGTCAGCAATATGCGACGACATGATTATTTTTGAAGTACAAAGTTTGAGTTATTAATATTAGGCATCTCTTTCAGAGATGCCCTTCCTATACCCTATAATAAATTAAAGACAGGTTTGCTTGTACCCTATAAATTAAAGACAGGTTTTCACACTAACGACTGCTCAAAATCATACATTTTCGCTGTTTCTTTATTACGAAATTCATGCTTTTCATAATAGCCGAGCAACTCTCCGTCCTCATCCCGCAATGCCACCATATACACGTCTTTATTTTGCTTTTCATTGTAAAATGTATGGATCATATTGTGTTCTTTGCTGTCCGCAAACCAAGATACTATTTTACGGATCATTTCATTTGATCGCTCGTTGTGGCAGGCAAGCAGACTCTTTCCAACCAATTCCGCTCCACCACGATTTGCATAATTCTGCACTGCTGCCGGATTCATATACACGATCGTATGCTCTGTATCGCAGATTACTACTGCTGCACGATCTTGATCAATCACACTCTTAAACATTTGATGTAACATAGCAATATACCATCCTTCCTTTATAACATAATGCAATTCAGCCTTCACCTGAAATTCGTTCATCGTGTTCTGCAGAACCTCCACGCTTTGCATTACCTTATTGATTTCTGTTGACATTTCTTCACTGGAGTAAGTGATCTGCCTTCACCGCCCAGCGCATCTTGGTTGACCGTGCCCGCGGATTTCTCGTACATTCCTGTGCCGTTGGACGGATCACATCCCGTGCATACTCTGCATAAATTCCTGCTTTATATCCCTGTTTCAAGGCTTTCTTAACAAGCTTGTCCTCACCGGAATGAAATGTTAAGATTGCTGCACGTCCACCCGGTTTCAATGCTCCCGGAAGCTTATCCATAAATTCGTACAGCACTTCGAATTCATTATTGACATCAATACGAAGTGCCTGAAAAACTCGCTGACAAGTTTTTTTGACCGTTTCTTTGCGCTCCTTCTCCGGAATAAACTGCAACGTCTCCTCGATCAATACACGCAGCTTTGTCGTTGTGTCTATGTGTCCGCCTTTTCGGACAACATCGGTGATTGCCTTTGCGATTTCATCACAATACGGCTCGTCCGAATTTTCGTACAGCATCCCGGCAAGTTCATCCCGTCCAATTGTCTCCAAACGTTCTGCTGCGCTAATCCCTTTCTGCTGATTTAACCGCAGATCAAGTGGTCCATCCACCTTAAAGGAAAAGCCTCTTTTAGGATTGTCGATTTGCATAGAAGACACTCCCAGATCTGCCAAAATAAAATCAAACCCACCGACTTCCTCTGCGATCTCATCAATTGTGCAAAAATTTTGCAGCTTGATCGTAAGCAGATCTTCTCCAAATCCAAGATCTTCCAATCGCTTTCGGGTCTTAGCAGATTCTTCCGGGTCTACATCTGTCGCATACATATGTCCCTGCCCCTGCAAACGCTCTAACATAGCTCTGGTATGTCCCCCATACCCTAACGTTGCATCGAAACCAATCTGTCCCGGCTTAATATCGAGGAACTGAAGGATCTCCTCCACCATGATAGAAATGTGCATTCCCGCCGGAGTATTTCCTTTATCTATCACATGTTGTACCATATCCCCGTATTTTTCCGGCTGCAGCTCTTTATATTTCTCCTCAAACTTTTTAGGATATTTCCCCTTATACCGTACTCGTCTTTTGTGTGGTTTGTCCGCAGTCAGAGGTAGCAGCTTAAAGGAAAACGTAAATTCCGTCTCCTCAAAACGATACTGTGGTAACACCTCCGGACCACAACTATTTGAACCAATTCCATTCTGTGCATAATCAATACACAATATAGTACTGCCACTATCCTGCAACTCATAATTGTGTGCCGCTCGCGTAAGCTCTTCTGCTGAATAATGCGATACATTAAAAGAAAACGGTGTAGCGGACGCCACCACCAATCCCGGTAATGCTTGCCCATAGCGAACTTCTACATAGTCACAGTCATAATGGCTGCCATTTTCCTGCGGGAAAATATAATCCTCATGCATCGCTGTAACTGTGCTTTCATAACGCCCATGACTGCTGCCCCGATGCTTGTCGCGATAACTTTCCTGAGGTCCCATACCGCTGTATACTACTTGTTCCAGCGCATGATCCAAACAGAGCCGTACGCCGAACCGTGGAAGCTCTAAGAAATCCGGATCTTTTTGGGCAGTAAAATGTACCGCAATGCCTCCGGCCTCATCGATCTGCCACTCTATCTGCATGTCCAAGATCCGCTGTACGGTCGGAGCCAGCAGTGCCACATGGCTCTTAAGGCAAATTAAATGTTCCTGTTGCTCGACACGAGTTTCATACGCCCTTGTATAAGTTTCATGATAATGTGCCGCTTTCCAACGATGCTGTATCGTTCGGTCGTTGTCAGTCGGTGCGCGCCAAATCGTTACTTCCATAGGTCGATTTAAGTACTCCTTGCCGTTATACTGCAGGGAAGAAAACATTCCTGTTCTCTTGTCATAAACAAACCGAAAGACGCTAGCAGACAAAACAAGCTCCCTCGCATTCTCAGCTACGCATATATTTCCTATCCCTTTTTTCGAACTGTCTAAGCCGCTCTCACCAACAGATTTTCCTGTCCCTTTTTTCGAACTGTCTAAGCCGCTCTCACCAACAGATTTTTCTGTCCCATTTTGCGGACTGCCCAAGCCGCTCTCACCAACAGATTTTCCTATCCCATTTTGCGGACTATCCAAGCAGCTTTCGCCGACAGCTTTACTTATCCCACTTTGCGGACCAGAAAGAAGCCGTTTGACATACTGATTCACCGGTTCTGCGTTATTTACCGCGATCTCATCAAAGCCCATCACATGCCCTTTCTGCAATAGCGGCAGTTCTTTATTGAGCTGATAGATCAACTTAATATAAACCTTACCCTGTGTCGGAATCGCACCACTCGCTGATGTAGTACACTCTTCCGGCAGACAAACTCTACCATCGCAATGCGGCTGCACCGATACCGGTTCCAACTCCCCAGACCGGATCAGCTCTCCATCGCAAGTCATCTCATATCGAATGGTAAGCATATCCCGCAGATCATCAAAATCCAGATAATTATGCAGGATCAACTCTCCACTGTCCGTATTACAGGACACAACACGAACCGGTCGATATACATTTTTATATTCCAGCAATCCCGTATGCGGTGTGCGATCCGGATAAACTAACCCATCGACACAGAAATTGTCATCGTGGATCGTCTCCCCGTGATCTCCTCCGTAATAATATCTATTTCCGTCATGGCGTACCGCATGGTCACACCATTCCCACACAAAACCTCCACACATGAGATCATTATCCTGAATCATCTGGAAATAATCCTCGAAATCTCCCGGTCCATTTCCCATGCTGTGCGAATATTCGACCAGCAAATACGGTTTACTGCCATCTTGCTCGAGATACTGCTTTATTTCTTCCAGAGACGGGTACATCCGGCTATAAAGATCCAGATTAGAATAATCGTATGTTTTATGATAATTACGATATCTTGCACTCTCATACTGCGTCAATCGGCTGTCATCAAAGGACTTCGTCCATGCCAATGCTTTCTCAAAGTTACATCCATAGGCACTTTCATTTCCCATAGACCAAATTACAACACAAGGACGATTCACGTCTCGATGCACCAAAAGACGGACACGATCTGCGATTGCCTGCTCCCACATCGGATCATCCGCAATTTTTTCACTCCAACGTCCGTTCCGCTGAAATTCATTGTCCTCTTTTCGGTACAGCAAAAATGGACCATGCGCCTCAATATCTGCCTCATCGATCACCATAAATCCATACTCATCACACAATTGATAAAACATTGGTGCGTTTGGATAATGACTGGTTCGGATCGCATTCACGTTGTGCTGCTTCATTAATGTCAGATCCCGTTCCATCTGTTCCAATCCGATCACATAACCCGTCTCCGGGTCAGAATCATGGCGGTTCACACCACGAAACTTAATGTTTTGTCCGTTCAAATAAATCACACGATCACGTATTTCTATCGTGCGGATACCGATCCGATCTACGATTGTCTCCTGCTCTGTCTCCAAGATCAACGTGTAAAGATACGGATTCTCTGTATTCCAAAACACCGGATTCTCAATGCAAAACTGCACTTGTGCTTTATACTGCATCGCCAGATTATCCAATGACATTTCCTGCTCTTTACTGCTTTCTGCCAAACCTGATTTTTGTCCTTTGTTGGCTGACGAACGCAAGCTTCCCTCTGCGACGACCTGACCTTCCGCATTTTCAATACGTGCATATATCGGAAGATCCCCGCCTGCCAACAAACAATGTACATCTACCGCCGCTGCGGCTCCTTCTACGTGGGTAGTAATGCGGTAATCCCATATATGCCGCTGTGGACGTTTCAACAAATATACATCTCGAAAAATGCCACTCATCCGAAATTTATCCTGATCCTCCAAATAAGAACCGTCACACCACTTTAACACAAGCACTCGCATTGTGTTTTCACCAGACTTCACATAGGACGTTACATCAAATTCACTTGTAGAATGCGATACTTGGCTGTATCCAACATAAGCCCCATTCAGCCATACATAAAAGCAGCTATCTACCCCTTCAAAGTTAAGAAAAACTTCGGGCGCATTCTGATCCACCTCATACTCAAATGTATGCTCATACAAACCGCATGGATTCTCCTGTGGTACATAGGGTGGATCAAATGGGAACGGGTAACGAACGTTTGTATACTGATGTCTGTCAAATCCTGCCATCTGCCACATACCCGGCACATCGATCTGTCCACCTTCCTCAAATAGATCCCCGACACGACCCCAAGCCGTACCGGCAGCCACGTCTGTCAAACTCGTTTCTTCCGGCAGCAACGCCTCAAAATCTCCTATATCAGAAAAGAACCGGAACTTCCATTTACCATTTAACAATTGAAAACGATCCGATTCTTCTCTATATTTCACCAATTGATCCATTCGAACAGATGCCGGAATATAATAGGCTCTTGCCGGCATCGTATTCTCATGCAACATTGCTGTATTCTCAAAATATTGTGGTATGCTCATCAAGTTTCACTTCCCTTCTTCATTGACATATTATGGTTACAATTCGATCCCTTTCAAAAGTGCTGCAAACGGACTGGCATCAGCATCCTCTTCATGATCTGCCTGAAATTCCTTAGGGATCTCATAGTCATCTTCTTCCTTTGGGACTTCGTCCTCTGTCAGCGCCTTCATGCTCAACGAAACGCGGTCTCCCTCTAACTTAATGATCTGCGCAGTAACCGTATCGCCCAGTTTGACAATCTCTTTTGGTGACTTAATAAACTTATTGGTAATCTGCGATATATGACATAAGCCGGTCAGATCCTCTCCAATCGTAATAAATACACCATAAGATTCGATGCGGTCCACCGTTCCGGTCACTACATCTCCCACCGTAAGCTGTCCAACTTTTTGGACATATTCTTTTGCCTTACGCTCTTTTTGAATTTCTTTCGCCGACAAGACCAATCTCTTTGCCTCTTTATCCACAGTAATGATCATTGCCTCCAATGTCATCCCCAAATAACCAGAGGTATCTTCTACGTAATTCAGCTCGATCTTGGAAGCTGGAATAAACGCACGTACCCCTTTCACATATCCAATAATTCCACCGGATGTCGTATCGGTGATCTTAACCTGAAATACTGTACGATTTTGATAATCTTCTTCCAATTCATCCCATATCATTAGGTTGTGCGCCGCCTTTTTGGACAGGATCACAACACCATTTTCATTCTCCGCATCAATGACCATCGCCTGAATGCGATCGCCTATATTGCAGTCATTTTTTATCGAAAATGCAGGATCATCACTGCATTCCTCAAGCGGAATGATTCCCTCCGTATAGTAATTCAGATCGACGGTAAGTTCTGTCTCTGAAATACCAATGACCTCTACCTCCAGCACATCACCTTCTTTGATCACCTGAAAAGATTGTTCTAACTCCGTTTCAAAATCTTTCATGCTTTCTGCCATCATTATCCTCCTTCTGTCTTTTCATTATAGTATAGCCGTATAATAAAACCATCCATCCTTATATCGCATTCTCGCATCGCCATCATACTTTTTCACGATTGTCATAATATTATTCAGTCCAATACCATGATTTTCTTTATCAGATTTCGATGTCTGAATCATTCCATTAACGATTTTAACAGGTTTACTTATTCGATTACTAATACTAATGATAACGGTATCATTTTTATTTAATAATTTGATCTTGATCACCTTGTGCGCTGTTTCTTTCGCAGTCGCCTCTATCGCATTGTCCAACAAATTGGACAGCAAGATCACAACATCCTGATCGTCTAATTTAATCTCCGAAAAGTCCATGATATCAAATATTATTTTAATGCCTTTCTGTGTTGCCAAACGATACTTTTGATTTAAGACAACATTCACGATCGTATTATGGACATCAATAAAATCACTGCCTTGACAAAGGTCATTTGTCAATTTCTGTGCATATTCTTTTGCCTTCTCGTATTGTTGATCCGCCATCAACCCCTGAATGCAATGCAGCTGATTACTGTAATCATGCAATATCTTTTTGTGATATGTATTGGTAACATTTAGTTCCTGATACATTTTTAAGCGTTCCTGAGCCCGCGTCTGCTGCAGCTGAAGCAAACGCAATTTCCGCTCGCGGTCAGAAATATAACTAAGCAGCACAAACAACACACTGTCAACAACAATCATCCCTAAAGATATTCCCACATAACCGGCAAGCATCGTCCCATTTCCATAACTTGTCATCAAAATAATCATGATGCATACTGTCATAAGTGGAAAAAGAAACAACATTATCCACTCTACTCTCTGCATTTCCATAACATGTTTTTTTCGTGACCATATATAACGGATCATCACAACAATCACCAAAGTAACCATCTTAAAAAGCAATGATATCATCACCTGAAACATTGGATTCTCTAATAGGTTTCGTCGAAACAAAGCCTCAGAGATTACAATGCCTCCCCCATCAACCGCAATCATAATACCATAAAAAGCCAGATCTAACACTAAAACATGAACCAGCTTACATTGATAAAATATGACGGCAACCAGTATCACTGCAAGCACCTGTCCACCGCCCCTTATCAGGAGCGATTTTGAATAATATGTGGTGGCTGCACTTATCAAATACAAGCCCGCCAAAGATGCTACCTCAAGCATCTGCCAACGAATTTCTCTATGCTTACGTTGTAGGAAACTACTCAAAAACGCACTACATATTAACGCTTCAAATAGTACCAATATCACTCCTTGTATGTAATCTACCATAGTACACTACCCCTCGCTATCATATTCTATGTACTCAAAGAATTGATCTTTTACCTCTTGATATCTCGCTTTCGTAGCCGGCAAATCTTTGTGCGTTGTAAGATATACGCGATAACTACTGATCTTCTGGATATACTTCATATTCACCAAAAAACTCTGATGAATCCTAACAAAACCATATGGCTCCAATTGTTTCTGTGCCGTTGTAATATTATCATACAGTTCCAACACTTTATCCGCAAACACATAACATAATTTACGAGCCTTACTCTCCACATAAACCAATTGTGATAAATTAACGTTCTCCACTCCGGTAAGAAATTTAATGTTGAAAGACACATCCATACCGGAATATTGCTTCAAAAAGCTCCCTAAACATTCCGGCAGCAATTCCTCGATATCCTGCTTCATAATGTAGCGCATCGCACCATATTGATAGCCTCGCGGTGCAGCTTCCACAACTCCGGTAATAAATACTATCGTTACCTGATTGCTTCTGGAACGAATCATTTCTGCAGTTTCCATTCCATCCATCTCATCCATATCAACATCCAAAAAAACAATATCAAACGAGTGCGATCCATGAAATGCACCGCAAAGCTCCTCTCCGCTTTCAAACACCTGAATGTCGCACTGTTGATTCACATGGCACATATACTCAGAAATACTTTGGCGGATCCGTTCGCTCCATTGCAGATCATCGTCACATACTGCTATTTTAAGCTTCATCGATCTACCCCGGTTCCTTCCACGATCTGACGTGCAACATAGACACCACTTGCCGATGCATGCGACAAGGAATGGGTCACTCCACTGCCATCTCCAATAATATACAGTCCCTTATATTTTGTCTCCAGATTGTGATCCAATTCGACTTCCATATTGTAAAACTTCACCTCAACACCGTATAACAGTGTATCATCATTGGCAGTTCCCGGTGCAATCTTATCTAAGGCATAGATCATTTCAATAATACCATCTAAAATGCGTTTCGGAAGTACCAAACTCAAATCACCCGGTGTTGCTGCCAATGTCGGCTCTACCAGTCCCTCTGCAATACGCTTTGCGTTGCTTCGTCTTCCACGCACCAAGTCTCCAAAACGCTGTACGATCACGCCTCCACCCAGCATATTCGACAGTCTTGCAATGCTCTCGCCATATCCATTGCTGTCCTTGAACGGCTCTGAAAAATGCTTTGCGACCAGCAGCGCAAAGTTTGTATTGTCGGTCTGTTTATCCGCATCTTCATAACTATGTCCATTCACCGTAACAATGCCATTTGTATTTTCATTGACCACAATGCCATAAGGGTTCATACAAAACGTGCGCACACGATCTTCAAACTTCTCAGTGCGATATACAATCTTACTCTCATAAAGTTCATCCGTTAAATGCGAGAAGATAACTGCCGGCAGTTCCACGCGCACACCAATATCTACACGATTGGATTTTGTGCTGATATCCAATTCATTACATACTTTTTCCATCCATTTGCTTCCACTGCGTCCTACGGAAATAATACATTTTGCGCAATCATAATCCGCATCATCACAACATACACGATATGCCTCGCCCTGTCGTTCTACACGATTTACTAACGTATCAAAGTAGAAATCCACTTTATCCTTTAAGAACGCATAGAGATTTTCTAATACAACATAATTTATATCTGTACCCAAATGCCGTACGGATGCATCTAATAAGTTCAATTTATTTTGGAGACAAAGCTTCTTAAAATGTGTTCCTGCTGTAGAATACATTTTCGTGCCCTCGCCACCATACTGCATATTGATCTCATCCACATATTTCATTAATTCTGTTGCCTTTTGCTTGCCAACATATTCGTATAAAGTTCCACCAAAATCATTCGTAATATTATATTTACCATCGGAAAATGCACCAGCACCACCAAAACCACTCATGATAGAGCAGCTCTTACAATTAATACAACTCTTTATCTTATCACCATCGATCGGACAGTGACGTTTCTCCAAAGCATGACCTGCCTCAAATACTGCCACTTTAAGATTGGGTGCTTTTTGCACCAGCTCATATGCTGAAAAGATACCTCCCGGTCCTGCCCCCACAATAATCACATCATATTTATTACCCATATTTCACGTCCTGCCTTTCCCATGTTCCATGCCGTATGCCTATCGCCAAAAAGCAAGTATATGCATCTATTCTATTATCCTTTCTTGGTGGGGAAAAGTCAATCACCTAAGACATAAAATCAAGGATTTCAGATGTATTCCTGCAGTTTCTTATAATCCAACTTTCCATTCATCGTACGTGGCAGCTCCTCTATCTGAATATACTTCACACTGCCACGCAGGATCGGATAGCGTTGCAGCACACGTCGTTCCCATGCTGCATCCGGTTCTTTCGTTCCAAATATTCCGATCATTTCCCGCTCTCCGTCCGCAGTCATGACCGTACCGACACTATCGATCTTATCCGGATGTTCATTAAGAAAAAAGCTGCTGATCCTGGCTGTTGCCTCAGTCTGCCCACACATAACCGCCAAATCCACATTTCTACGTTCAGCCTCCTGCAGCAGATATTCCTTCATACTGCGGCTCATCGCTCCCCCTGCCGTTGTCATCAGCCTTAATGCCTCAAATGTCCGGTCAAACACATGCAGCTTACGGTACCATTCATATGCATATGGCACACCGCTGATAGCGGTTACTCTGTTTTCTTCCAGATAGTCCCAGCATTCCTTATGAAAAATATCGGTTTCCGGGATAAGCAGACAGCCTCCGGCATAGATCGTGGAATTGACCACAGAAAGACCATAAGAGTATGAGACAGGCATAAGCACAGCTGACCGCTCTGTACAATCCATACGCAGAGACTCGGCGATCGACTTGGCATTGGCCGCCAGATTTGCTTTCGTAAGCATCACCAGTCTTCGCCCGCCGGTACTCCCCGATGTTGGTATCAGTAACGCCAGATCCTCAAGCCAATGATAAGTAAGTTCAAAGCCGGCATTGCCCCGGCTTGCGATCACATACCCGTTCCACTCACAGGCAGTTTCATAGCATTGATACCTCTTTCTGTTTTCGGAATGACCGGTCTGTCCACCGGAATATTGTGGCAGATTCCGGTTCTTCGGATACATAAACCACTGTGGCCGGTACTCATCCATATATTCCTGCACCTGCTCATCCCGCATTGACGCATTCAGCAGGATCAGCGGGACATTATTTTTCAGGAAAAAGCCGAACAACGCAATGGATTCTGCCGAATTATCTGCCAGCAAAAGTGCATGCTGTCCTTTGTGTACGGATATCGGTATTGTCCGGATCAACGATATGATATATTTGCAGGCTTTATTGTTCATTTCAAATAAGTTGTAGCTTTCCAATCACTTGTAACAAATTGTCCGCTTTCTGTATTAAAGACTAGATGATCTCCCTGTTGTCCTGTCATGGTAAATGTGTTCAGAATCTTATCTTTATCGTCATGATCATGCACCTGAAATAATAACTTTCCTGATTTAATCGTCATCCCCGGTATGCCATGTTGTAGAACATATTCTGCTTTATTGAATCCTGCCGCATAATCATTACAAGTTAAGCGATACATCTTTTTCACATAAAACTCTCGATTAGAACGAATCCCGATAGCACAAATTGCATATCGCGGAAGTCCTGCTCCAACGCTATCGTATCCTGCATAGACAATTTCTTTTTCACCATCACCATCGATATCATATTTTATGGAACTTTTCTGATAGGGTTTTCCTTTTGCAGTTACTAGCTCGCGAATGGGAGAATTATTTTTATTCTCTCTTAAATATTGCAAAACTGCTTTTTCCTGCCTGTACTCAAAATAATACATCCCAACACGTACTGCTGAGCCTAGTATAATTACTGTAACGAACACCGCTATAAGTCGTATAAAATTTTTCCTTTTTTTACTCAATTTTTATCCTCCTCCTTATCAAAGTCCTCCCAATCACTCGTAACAAACCGTCCGCTTTCTGTATTAAAGACTAGATGATCTCCCTGTTGTCCCGTCATGGTAAATGTATTCAAAATCTTATCCTTATCGTCATAATCATGCACCTGAAATAATAACTTTCCTGATTTTATCGCCATACTCGGTATGCCATGTTGTAGAACATATTTTGCTTTATCAGGTGCAACTGTATAGTCAAAACAGGTTAAGTCATAAATTGCCTTTACATAAAATTTTTGACCGGAATGAATCCCAATTGAACAGATCACATATCTTGGATATCCGGACCCCAATTCATCATATCCTGCATAAACAATTTCTTTTTTACCATCACCATCAATATCATATCTTACAGTTTTTTGCTGATACGGCTTTCCATCATCATTCACTAGGCCACGAAAAACCGATTTACTCTCATTTTCTTTAAAAAATTCCAAAAGTTTACTATCTTGTCTATATTCATAATAATACATTCCAACACGTACCGCTAATCCTAGCAAAATCGATGCAATGAGCACCACTATGATCCATATTAATATTTTCTTTGATTTGGTCATCCTCTTTTCCTCCCTGTTCAGCATTCAGATTTTATTATTTTCAACATTCTTCTGACATTGCCTTTTCATAATAATAGCTTCTGTACCGATATGGATTACGTTCTGCCAGTGTCTGATTCCCGACAATGTTGATTTTCTGCGCTGTTTTTTCTACTGCACGTAAAATTAATTCTTTTGTCTTTTTCATTCCTTGCTCCTTTCTACACATATCCCCTAATTATTCGCTTTGTATCAAATGTGCAATAATACAAAGTCATTAATAAATGCGTCTGTAACACATTAAATGTAATAAAAAAATTTCTCTTCGTAAACCCATTTGGCAGAAATGGACACTTTTTTCCATAATTGGACACCTTTTTAACCTTTCATTTAAGAATTTTATATTGACAACTAAAACTTCCCATTCCAAAAGATGCTGCGAGAACCACATATTGCTCATTATGTCGATGGTCTAATTATATTTTGTAGCCGCTATATAGTGAGTCATGCCATCAGAAAATAATATCAATAATTTCGAATTGATAAGCTTCCAAAGATCATCTATTACCAGAAATGGGATTACATAGAGTACACCTCTTATCTTGAATGGCGGTATGGCAAAAAGATCAAAAAAAAATCCTGTAAACGAAATCGTTTACAGGATTTTATTTGTCGCTCCCCGAGTAGGACTCGAACCTACGACAGCGCGGTTAACAGCCGCGTGCTCTACCGACTGAGCTATCGAGGATTATAACAAAAACACAGTCCTTTCTTTAGACTATGTTTCCGGTACTTTTTTTAGTACCTTCAAAACTGCATATAGTTTCTTACATCCCACAAAGTTGAACTTGTTCTTGGTACTCCGGCATCGTCTTTGCCTCTTCGTGGGGTCATTCATAAACTCGCTTCGCTCGTTTATTTCATGCCTTTTCCCACTCAGATGCCTGTCTGCTCTTTCAACCAGCCATTGAAAATTCTTTTCACGGCTGCTTTCTTTCGCAGACCAACGCCTTCGTTCCTTTTTGGTCAAGCCCTCGACCTATTAGTGACAGTCAGCTCCATGTGTTACCACACTT
>OLRO01000959.1_pt1 | contig 18564 bp, 10 predicted proteins | sample 1673131 | NCBI WGS metagenome assembly OLRO01 (sample SAMEA3136757, study PRJEB25190) | human gut metagenome | biome: human gut; feature: human-associated habitat; material: faeces | place: Austria | collected 2013 | reverse complement strand
CCACTCATGTGGTCAGTGATGAGGAGACCGTCGCCACGGAGGCGATTTTGCTGTGCGCCGGAAAAATCGTAGACGCCGCCCCGGTGCCGGACCTCATCGACAAGTACGCCCCCGGCCAGGGACTTGAGGATGTGTACCTCGCAGTATTCGGGGAGGGAGACGGGAAATGAGCCTGCTCACTGCCGAACTGCGCAAGGTCTGGGGCAACCGTGTGTTCCCGATGCTGCTTGCCGTGCTGGTGACCGCTAACCTATTATTACTCTGGATGGGTACCCGTCCCACTTCCAACCAGCCCCCCGCTGCGGCCTACCGCGCCGTGGGGGCTGATTTGGCTGCCTTGGGTTCGGATATGGCCGCCAAGGGCGACTTGTTGCACAGCAAATTGGACGAAACTGAATCCTTGCTGCGGTTGGAAAACTACTTCCGGGATTCAGCGTATGGCAACAGCGTCATTCAACAAAATTACCGGGAGGAAAATGCCGCCCTGTTCGACCAGTACGAACAGATGTACCGCGACAAGAGCTACACGCTCTACACCGATAGCCTGACGATGGAATACCGTCTGCTCACTCAACTGGTGAATGAGTATGACACGGTGGCCGGGTACACCGACTTTCTGGAAAGCGTGCAAACCAAGGCAGGACAGTTGGCAGGCATCTCGATTTTCCAAAACGATGAGACCGGGTACGATCTGAAAAACATCGAGGTCACAGCAGCGGTGTATGCCGGTTTGGGCGAAACGGCCATCGACTACTACCCGCAAAAAGGGTTGTATACCGCCATCTCCTATGCTTTTACTGATCTGATTTTGTTGGCATCCATGCTGGTGCTGGCGCTTCTGCTCGTCCGGCAGGAACGGGACAGCGGGCTCCTCTCGCTGGTGCGCAGTCTGCCCGCTGGACGTCTGCACACTGCGCTGGCAAAGCTGGGCTCGTTTGCCCTCTCATTGCTGGCTGTGCTTGTGTTGCTCTACGGCGTAAATCTCGCCTACTGTGCTGCCACCTTCGATTTGGGTCCGCTGACCCGCACGATTCAGAGTGTGCCCGCCTTAATGCGCTGTACCATGCAGATCACCGTCGGGCAATACCTGCTTCGGTTTTTGCTTGCCAAGTGGGCCGGGGCGTTCGTGATGGGCCTTTGGGTCATGTTGGCGGCGCTGACGGCGCGCCGCGCCGCCGCGGGCTGGATCGGCGCGTTGGCGCTGCCGTTGGCGATGTACGGCGTGCGCGCGGCTATTCCGGCCACGAGCCATTTGAACGTAATCAAATACGCAAACCTCGTCAGCCTGCTGCAAACTAACGAGCTGCTGGGCAACTACCGCAACCTGTTCTGGTTTGGCACACCGATCGGGCTGCCGCTGGTCGAGTGGACGGCGGCGGTGTTCTACGGAGCGCTGTTCGCTGCGGCGTTCTGCACGGTATTCGCCCGCGCACAGCTGCTGCCCGCCGCCAAGCGCGGCCTTGTGTTGGGGCTGACGCGCAGGACGAAAGCGACCTCTATTATAAAGGAAGAGGGCCGCAAGCTGTTTGTGCTGAACGGCGCAGCGGTGTTCCTGGCAGCGTTCTTGGCGTTCGGCGTGTATCAGGGCGTGACAAGCGAAAGCTATATTGATGCCGACGAAATTTATTATGCCTACTACATGAAGCATATCTCCGGCCCGTGGACGGCAGAGAGCCGCGATTGGCTGACCGCGCAGGGCGAGGAGTTTGCCCCGATGCTGGCCGTACAGCGGCGCGTGGCGCGCAGCGAGCTGAGCAGCGAGGCGATGCTGGCCTACGGCGCATTACAGCAAAAATACAACATTTACCAACAGGTCGTGCAGAACAACATCAACTACTATCTGAAAGAGCACCCCGGCGCGTGGCTGGTGTACGAGAGCGGCTACAAAAAGCTGTTCGGCTTCAGCGGTACCGCTGACGTGCAGGACACGCTGTGGGCCGGGCTACTGTGCGCACTGTGCTTCAGCGGCTTATTCGCCATGGAACGCAAAGGCGGCATGGATGAGATTCTGGCAGCCACGCCGTTGGGTCGGAAATATACCGCGAAAGCAAAGCTGCGGCAAAGCACGCTCGTTGCGGCAGGGATCACTCTCGGAACGGGTTTGCCGCATCTGTGGCAGATCCTGCGGGATTACGGTCTGCCCGCGCTGCTGGCCCCGGCGATGAGCATTTCGGAGTTGGAGGCTGTACCGAAATGTATCACGCTGTCTGATTTGCTGCTGTTCTGGCTGCTTTGCCGCGCGGCGGCCTGCCTGTGCATGGCACGGCTGACGCTGTGGCTGGGGCAGAAACTGGGCAACCTGTTGGCGGCGCTGTTCGTTTCGGCGGTCGGCTACTGCCTGCCCGCGCTGCTGGCGCTTTCGGGCATGAGCAACGGCATCGAATGGCTGGGCTTTTACCCGCTGTTCCACGCCGCCGCACTGTGCCAAACGCAGGGCACGAACGCCGCGGGCGCGCCGTACAATTTGCTGTGGGTGCCGATATTTTTGGTCGTTGTAGCCGCGGCGCTTGCATGGGCCATCGGCAACGATTTGACGGAAGCCTACGAGTGGGCAGGCGTAGATTTGGACGCGTTGTGAGCCTTTGCAGAGGTTTGTAAATCAGTACTATACACGCATGGCTGCTAGACAACGGTCACGCCGGATTTTACGAATAATCAGGTATTACACATGATGAACAACATCAATTTACAAATTGACGCCGCCGCACGGCAGGTATCGCAAAATGGCAAGGCTGTGTACTTGACGCAGACTGAGTTCGACCTGTTGCTGTATCTGCTCGACAACGCCGGCCGCATTACCACCCGCTCCGAGCTGTTGGCGCAGGTTTGGGGTATCACCGCGCCCATCCACACCCGAACGGTTGATATGCACATCGCCAAGCTGCGCCACAAGCTCGGCGCGCAGATCGAGATCACCTCCGTCATGCGCAAGGGGTATGTGACGAAGAAAGCCTGATCAATGCAAAATCAAAATAAGAGCATGTAAACCAAAATTGCATCAATAATGGGAACAGCCTCCCCATTATTGATGCAATTTTGGTTTGTATAGCAAATTTCAATAGGTATATAATAATTTCAGTTAAAAAGTTTGATATAACGAAAAATGCCTCGCGCGCAAATCGCACGCGTGAGGTATTTTGAGAAGGAGAATAGTGAATATCAGTTTTTCATTTCGGCGCGGATCTTATCGTTGGCCTCCTCGACCTTCATGCGGGAGAGGATAAAGGTGATGATGGCGTCCAGCACAAAGGGAATTACGAGGTACATGAGTTTCAGCATATTGATGCAGGATTCCGGCTGCACAGCCAGCGCCTTATCGTAGTTGCTGAACGCCAGCAGCCAGCCGGTGATGGCGGTGCCGAGACCGCCGCCCAGCTTGACACCGAGCGAGGTGCAGGAGTACATCGTGCCGTCCACGCGCTTGTGCTTCGTCAGCCAAGTGTACTCGGAGCAGGAGGCGATAACGGCATTCATGTCGCCCTGCCACGGGCCCTGACCCAGTGCAGCGATGGCCGTGAAGAGCAGCATCATCTTGACATCGCCGGAACCCGTATAACCAGCCACAGCAACCAGCGCACGGGCTACGGTAGCAAGGGCATAGCTGCCGACGTTCAGTTTGTACATACCGTGCATCTTGGCAACGAGGGTCGGGGTAAAGACCAGTGCGATGATCAAAGGAATGTTGATGGCCCAAGAGAACACGCCGAACAGGTTCTTGTCACCAAGGATATGAGCAGTGTAGTAGGTACCCATGCTGATCATGGCACCATAGATCTGCTGCAAAATGTAGGTGACGCAGATCATCAGGTAGTATTTGTTGGAGACCAGCAGCTTGGCAGCTTCGACAAGACCGTACTTCTCGTCTTTCTCGATTTCGGCTTTATCCGTGGTATCGACAAACTCTTCCTCCGGCAACTCCTTGACGGAGAAAACAGAGAGCGTGTTGACGATCAGACCGATAATGGCATAGACGATAGCCACGGTGCGCCATGCTTCGGCAGTGTCGCCCAGTGCAGAAACAGCCAGCAGCGTAAAAGACTGAATGGCAAGGCTGGTGGCGAATGCGAACATGAAGCGGTAGGAACCCATCTCGACTCGCTCGGCGCTGTTCTTGGTGACAAGGGAAGTCAAGGCAGAGTAGGCGATGTTGTTGGCCGTGTAGAACACAGCGTTCAGCAGGGAATAACAGATAAAGAACCATGCGTACTTGGCAAACTCGCTCATGCCCATGGGGATGGCGAAGATGCCGACCAGTGTGATGGCGCAGCCGATGTAGCCGTAGAGCATCCACGGACGGGCCTTGCCCAGCTTGGAGTGCGTCTTGTCGATCATCGAGCCAAAGAAGATGTCGGTAATGCCGTCAAACAGCTTGGACACAGCAATCAGCGTGCCGACGATGCCGGGATTCAGGCCGACGGTGTCGGTCAGGTAAATCATAACGAACGAGGAGAGGAACGCATAGACCACGTTGCCCGCAACATCGCCGGAGCCGTAACCGACCTTGTTATACCATTTTAAATAGCGTCTTTCCGTGTTTTCAGACATGAGATTTTCTCCATTCTTTTGTGTAGGGGTTATGCTTTTTCAGGAATCAAACGGATGCTGAAATCGAAGGAAGCGTCGTCAAGGCGGTACTGCTCCGCCAGACGCGGCCCGCAGCTGGCAGAGCCGATGCCGTTCTGTGCATAGTCAAGGCAGAGAACGGTGCTGTCACAGGGATGCAGCTCATAGTTGTGCGCCTTTTCAGTCAACTCTTCCTGCGTGTAGTGCGAGGCGTTGAAGCAGAACGGCTTTGCACCGACAGCGGTAAGCTTGATGCCGGCGCCATCCAGCTGGACATAATCGCAATCATAGTGACTGCCGTTCTCCTGCGGGCGAATGTAGTCCTCGTGCTGCTGCCAGATGGTGGAACTGAAGTAGTCGTGGCTGGCAGCATGGTGCTTGTCGCAGTAGCTTTCCATCGGACCCATGCCGAAGTAACTGACGCGGGCCATTTCTTTTGGCAGGAACAGGCGCAGGCCAAAGCGCGGCAGTTCGGGGAATACCGTGTTGCGCTCAGCGTGCAGTGCCAGCGTTACTGCACCGCTGTTGGAAATCGTCCAGCAGACATCCAAATCAAGGAATTTCTGCAAGCTGATCGGTGCAATGCCGACTTTGGCGCGCAGAGTCACACCGCTGTCCGTCACCTGATACTCGGTGCGGTAGGCGTTGGTCATACAGTGGTCATAGCGGGCAGCCAGCCAATCCAGCTTCAGCTTGCGGTCATTGTCCGTAGGAGCACGCCAGATGTTGAACTCCATTTCCTTGTCCAACAGGACTGCATCCTCGTACTGCATCGCGGCGAACAGACCTGTCAGCTTATTAAAGTTGTAGGTGAAGTTCTTGCCGCGCAGCGTCAAATGGCGGTCCGTCTCCTGAACAGTGATTGTGCTGTTGGAAGGGGCATCACTCCACATAGCCAAGGTTTTCTGGTTGTGGCTGTCTTCGTTTTCCAGCAGGATTTCATCAAAACCCAGGAGATGATCTTCCGAACGCAAGGGCAGGTCTTTATCGCAATGGTAGAAGATTTTCAGGAAACACTTGCCTTTATCGGGAATATGGACGGCCAACGGCAAGGCGTTTTCGCTGTGCGGCGGCAGGGTGAAACCGTCAGGGTAGGGGATGAAGCCGCTGTCGATGACCTCGCCGTCGCAGCTTACCTGATAGGTTAGTGCGGCGTACTCGGTCAAATCAACAAAGTCCATGTAGTTGTGCAACGTGAGCATGCCGGATTCCCGGTCGTACTTCACAACACGCGCCGGGCGATAGACGTTCTTGAACTCCAACAGCCCGGTGTGCGGGCGGCGGTCAGGGTAGACCAGACCGTCCATGCAGAAATTGCCGTCATGCGGCCACTCATTGTGGTCGCCGCCGTAATAATAGATGTCGTGGCCGTCGGGCATCTTCCCTTTATAAATACCGTGGTCGCACCATTCCCACAGGAAACCGCCGACCAAGCCATCATGGCTCTGAATGAACTGGAAGTAATCCTCCAAATCGCCGGGGCCGTTGCCCATGCAGTGGCTGTACTCGCACATGATATAGGGTTTGTCCGGCTCGTTGTCCAGATATTCCTGAATGCTTTCGAGAGAAGGGTACATATTGCTGAACATATCAATGTTCGAGAAATCGTATTTACGGTTCTTACTGCGGTACTGGGCGCTCTCGTAGTGGGTCAGGCGGCGGGGGTCAAAACTCTTTGTCCATGCCAGCGCTTCTTCGAACGTGCAGCCGTAGGCACTCTCGTTGCCCATCGACCAGATGATGACGCAGGGACGGTTCTTGTCACGCTCCACGCAGAGGCGGGTGCGGTCTACGGTGGCCTCGGTGAACTCCGGGTTGTCTGCGATGGGCTTGTTCCAGTTTTCAACGTGGTTGGGCCAGCTTTCGTTGCCCTCGCAATAGTATTCGGACGCACCGTGGCTCTCGTTGTCGGCTTCATCAATGACAAAGAAGCCGTACTGGTCGCAGAGCTGATAGAAGTAAGGCACATCCGGGTAATGGCTGGTGCGGATGGCATTAAAGTTGTGCTTTTTAATCATGAGCAGGTCTTTTTTCGTCTGCTCAAAGCCAACAGCATATCCCGTGACGGGGTCGGATTCGTGGCGGTTTACACCGTGGAACTTGATGGACTGGCCGTTGACATAAATCTGATTGTTGGCAACGTGAACCTCACGGATGCCCACACGGTCCGTAATAGTCTCGTTGGGCGTGTCCAACACAAGGGTATATAAGTAGGGCTGCTCTGCGTTCCAGAGTGTCGGGTCAACAATGGTGATTTCTGCATGATAGGGGAATGCCGCATCATCCGGTGCTTCCACGGGCGTTACGCTGCCGACCATCGTGCCGGCTGCATCGTAGAGGGTGATGCGGGTGGCAACGGCGGAATCGTAGTAACGCAGGCGGACAGCAACCCCTGCGGTGCTGCCGTGGATGTCGGTGGTGATGAAATAGTCCTCGATGCACTGTTCCGGTCGGTGCAGCAGGTAGACATCACGGAAAATGCCGTTCATGCGGAACATATCCTGATCTTCCATGTAACTGCCATCGCACCATTTCAGCACGAGGACCGCCAGATGGTTGGTGCCGTCCTGCAAAAACTTCGTTACATCGAACTCGCTTGTGGAATGGGCGACCTGACTGTACCCGACAAACTGACCGTTGAGCCAGACGTAGAAGCAGGAGGCAACGCCCTCAAAATTCAGAAATGCGCGCGGGGCAGCGGCATCCTTTTGGTAGGTGAAGTCGTAGAGGTAAGCGCCGCAGGGGTTCTCTTTGGGAACATACGGCGGATCAGCGGGGAACGGATAGCGGATGTTGGTGTACTGGTGGTGGTCGTAACCGTGGTTCTGCCACACGCTGGGGACCGGGATGCTGTCAAAAGCGGAGGCATCATAGCCGACCTCATAGAAAGCATCCTGCAAGTCATAAATACTGGCGTAGTACCGAAATTTCCAGCTGCCGTTCAAAAGCTGGAAGCGATCCGAGGTCTCGCGGTGCTCGACTAAGGCATCGCTGCGCCGGGATGACGGAATGTAATAGGCACGATTCGGCATGGTACCCACATGCAGTGTGTGCGGGTCCTCGTAATAGTGCGGAATAATCATCCATTCTCCTCCTGTGATTTATACAGTTCTGCTTGCGTTTCGACTGAAATTATTATACAATTTCTATATACAATAAAACATAAACGGTATTGCACTAAATATGCACAAAATCAATGGCTTTTTGTAAAGTGAAGGTAAAATGGACGAAGCACCTCGCAATATTCACAAAAACAGGAGGAAATTTTTGTGTACATTAACGCTGGATATCTGAACAATTCCCGTACAGATTTCAAAGACAACTCCACGCCGTTGGTGGTGGGCAGCTGTGGCACCTACCGGCTGAAAACGCGCCCCAAACTACCGACTTACTGGCAGAAAGGGCGCAGGGATTACCAGATTTTATATGTGGCAAACGGCAAGACGCATTTCTGGTTTGACGGCAGGGAAGAAATCGTCAGCGCGGGCTATATGGTGCTTTACAAGCCGGAAGAAATCCAAAAATATGTATATTATCTGGAAGATAACCCGGAAGTTTTCTGGATTCACTTCACAGGCAGCGATGTAAAGAACATACTGGCGTATCACGGCATCTCGCTCGATGAGCATGTGTTCTACTGCGGTGTGCTGCCGGATTACAAGGCGTTGTTCCGCAAAATCATTCAGGAGTTGCAGCTGTGCCGCTATGGGTACGAGGACTATATTGCATCGCTGTTCAACGATATTCTGCTGTTGGTGGACCGCCAACAGCATGAACAGAAAAAAGCCACCGGCAACGTCCAAGAGCAAATTGAACGCGCGGCGGCTTACTTCAACGAGAACTATAACACAAAGATCAGCATAGACGATTATGCGGAATCCCTGCACATCAGCACCAACTGGTTTATACACAATTTCAAACAGTACGCAGGTATGTCCCCGGCCCAGTACATCCTCTCCCTGCGCATGGTCAACGCCCAAAGCCTGTTGGAGCGGACGACCTACAACATCAAGGAAATTTCCGAAATCGTAGGGTATGAGAATCCGCTGTATTTCAGCAGGGTGTTTAAGAAAGAGATAGGGAAGTCACCGGCGCAGTATAGGAAAGAAATGAACCCGACTGAGGCAGTATAAGGCGCGACAGATAGTAGTTTCTAAGGCAACACCGCGCAATGCCATAAAAGAAAAAACGGAGAGCAACCAACCCGTAAACAACTGGAAGCGCTCCTGAATTTGCTCGCAAGGCAAAAATAAATCAAGCCGTCAGACAGGGTCTGTCAGCGAGGATCAGATTTGCTAATGCAAGCAGGATATTCACTTTTGCAGTTTGTTTTTGCAAGCCTCTATATCGTGTCTTTCGGTATCGAAGCTGGAGTTTCAGAACCGCAAAGACATGTTCGATTTTGGCACGAACCGAGGATTTTTCACGCTCGCGCCGCTTGATCTGTGCTTGAGAACGGGCAGAGTTATGCTCCTAAATAAAAGCGGCAAATGCCTCGCTGGTCAGGGCGTTGCTCCAACGGTGTACCGGCAATTTGCGCAATATCCGCAAAACTCAAAACCAGCGTTTCTTCATTACGCCCTTGTATGTATGCCCAAAGCGCATCATATTTGCTCATGTGTCCGTTCCCCTTATCGGTTTCTGAAATTCAATGTTGCCACGAAACAGCCGAATGCGCCCTTTACGCTTCCGCATATTCGCTCGGCGTTTTCCCATAAAAATCTTTGAATTTCCGCGAGAAGAAGTAGGGGTCATCAAAGCCTACGGCGGCAGCTACTTCCTTGACATAAACCTGCTTATTACTGCGGATCATCTCACCGGCGCGTTTCATGCGCACCTCGTTGATGTACTGGAACAGACCGATGCCAGTCTCTTTGGAGAACAGGCGGCTCAGATATTCCCGGTTCAGCCCTACATAGTCGGCAATGCCGTCCAGCGTCAGTTTGTCCATATAATGCGCGTTTACATAGATGATGACGGCCTGCACCTCTTTTTTGAATTTGCTCAAGGCAATTTTGCTAAGTCCCATGCGCTCCTGCAAAATCAAGCAGAGCAGTTGTTCAAGAGCCTCCGCGGTGGGGGCTTTTTCTATTTCCTTAAAGGTTTGCTCCAGTGTCTCCTGCGGAATCATATTCTCGCCGGGACGCTCCAGCAACAGATGGCAGGCTTCACGGACGCGCTGCGGCGGCATACAGAGTGCCGCACAATTCTGGAAGAAAGTATGAACAGCAATCTGCATCTGTAATTCATCGGCATTTTGCACTGCCGCTGCGGTGGCCTTGGACAGTTCTGCCTGAGAGACATGGAAGGGTTGGGCGGTAACTGTGTGTGCCGTTGCCTTTATGGGAGCACTGCACCCCACATAAAAGGCGAGCGCCTTAGAATCCTCACACAGCTGGTAGCCCTGGCGGAGTTCAGCCAGTGAAATGGGCCTGTCGTGGTAGATGATGACCGGGGCATCCAGAAAATATGTTGTGACCTGCCGTTGCAAGCGGGCAAGTTTCTTATCCAGAGTACGCCCGGAGGCTACAAGGCTTTCATTGCTGATCAGCCCACAGATTTCATCCTCATGGGTGTGCAGAAATACTTTGCCGCTGATTTCATCGAAAACCTCGGTAATTAAGTCGGTCACAGCATCCAGCGCGGGCATAGGATGAGTTTTTGCGGGAATTAAAGTGACGGTAAACAGCCGGATAGGAAAGGACAGCGGTTCCGGCAGCATGGAAAACGGATTAGAAGCAGGGGAGGGTTCAGCAGTGGACGTTACCCATTGGGCGCAGTGAATCAGGGCATTCTCCTTTTTCTGCGCTTCAATGGCAAAGGATCGGTGGTCCTCCTCCGTCCGGCGCTGCTGCTGGACACGAAGCAAATCGGCCATCTTTTCCAGATGCTCACCGATGCTTTCCCCGTTCATATTGATTTTCAGAAAGTAGTCATAAGCGCCGTCCGTCAGAGCCGCGCGCACGGAATCGAAATCGGAATAGTTGCTCAATACCAGAATCGGGCCGATAAAGCTGCGCTTTTTCAATTCATGAATGAGCGCAAGCCCATCCATGCCGGGCATTTTCAAGTCCGTGATAACCGCATCAATGTGCTGTGTCTCTACAATGTGCAGCGCTTCCTGCCCATTACTGGCTGTTGCCGCCAGCAGGAATCCGTTCTTGCCCCACTCCACGGCGGACTGGAAAGCAACCTTAATCAGTGGCTCATCATCTACAAGCAATAAATTATACATTGTGTTACCTCAACGAATGGCTTCATTTGGAATACGGAGAATACATTGTGTGCCGGTGCCGGGGGCACTTTCAATCGTAAGGCCGTATTCATTTCCGTAGTGCAGACGCATACGCTCATCTACGTTGCTTAATCCGATGCCGGAGAAGCGCTCAGAATTTTTCTCCTTGATGGCACTGGGATCAAAACCGCAGCCGGTATCGGAGATATGAATGGTAAGCAGATTCTCGCTCACGGTGGCACGGACGGTGATGGTGACAAAATCATCTTCATCCGCCGTGCCGTGCAGGATGGAGTTCTCTACAAGCGGCTGCAAAATAAAGCGCGGCACAGTCCAGTATCCGGCAGCATCTTCAATTTGGTATTCCATCTCAAAGCGCCCTGCGTAGCGCAGCTGCTGAATGTCGCAGTAGTTTTTCAAGTTGCGCAGCTCATCGTCAAACGGAATCAGTTCATCCTTTTTAATAAGGGTGCTTTGCAGCAGGGAAGAGAGGGCATCAATGCCGTGGCTGACCGGGGTGACGTGATTAAGTGTGGCAATCCACTTTAAGGTGTTCAGGGTATTGAACAGGAAGTGCGGGTTGATTTGATATTGCAGAGTCTGCAATTCCAACTCGCGCATTTTGCGCTGATCATCGCTCCAGCGCTGCGCCAGCAGACCAATTTCGTTGACCATGTTGTCGATGGTGCGCGCCAGAAATCCGAGCTCGTCGGGGCTGGGATCATTGATTTTCAGCCCGATTTCCTCATCGCTTTTCGCATTGCAGGCGGCAACCATATTATCAATGGGGTGCATGACGCTGCGGTAGACAAGCAGTGTCAGGAACAAACTGACAACGACCAGCACTGCGGCCAGCGCAATAAGCATCATATTGATGGTTCTTGTGCCGTTGGTAATGTAGGCCTGCGGAATCGTGGCCGCCAGATACACATTATAGGTTGTGTTGTATTTGAAAATTGTCAGTGTATCTACGCCGTTCAGCTCACATAAAAAGTTGTTTTCACCCGCCTGCCGAAGCGCCGTGATCTGCTGGAAAATCGGGTCATCGGCCAAATCTTCTCCCAGCAGTTCCGCGTTCTGAGAAGATACCACATTGCCGGCAGCATCAATCAGCAGGAAGTTGGACCCCTCGCCAAAGGAAACATCAGTAAATATGTAACGACTCAGCTGGGATTCGTCAATGTACAGCATGATATACCCCAGCGGCGTGCTGGTGTGGTGCATATCATAGATTTTACGGCCAATGACAATTTTATCGTTGGCGCGGTAAGTGTGGATGTATTGCAGACTATCCTGTGGAGAAGCGGCTTCAATATTATCCAACAATTCATTAAAACGCTGAGGTGTAATATCGTCATAGCCCAAATCGTAGAGGACTGTGCGGTCATTGGAAACGACGCGGATGTTTTTAAGGTGTGTGCTCTGAAAAGGAATTGTGACGATCATTTCACCAATACCGTTCACAATATCACTCGTAAGGGGGTGCCCATTATTGACAGATGCGACACCATTCTGTACAGTATCAGATACGGAGATGGAACCTATGTAGTCGCTATAAATGCCAAGCTGGGTAGACATATTATTATTGAGTAGTTCGATAGATTGTAAGGCAGCCTGTTTGACCTTTTCGTTCATGGATTGGGTGTATGCATGGTAAGAAAAAATACCAATCGTGATGACGGGAACAAGAGAAATAATCAAAAATGTCACAAACAGACGGGTGCGAAGTTTGATTCGTCGCAACACATTGGGGAAAAACTCACGCGTTTTTTGTGCATTTAGTGACATATATAGGCCTCCGTTTGTGCAAAGTGACTACAATCTATCCATACATTACCTGAATTATAAGGGCAACGACAGAAAAAGTCAATAAAATCCATCTTTAAGTAAAGGGAATACATTTATCAAATCCGGCTTGCCCGATATAATAAGAGTGCAATCAGGGAACGACAGATGAGCCGCATCCCAAACAAAGAAGGAATAATTTTTAGGAGGAAAACAATGAAAAAAGCAATCAGCATGATGCTTGCCACTGCAATGGCAGCTACCTGTCTGGCAGGCTGCGGCAGCGCAGCATCTTCCAGCGCAGCAGCATCCAGTGAGGCCGCTTCTTCCGAAGCAACGTCCGCCGCTACCAGCGAAGCCTCTACCGGTGCGAAGACCTTTGAGAACAATGAACTGAACATCGCGGTGTTCGAGGGCGGCTACGGTTCCGAGTACTGGGACGAAATCATCAAACGCTTTGAGGCCGCTTATCCCGGCGTTACTGTCAATATGCAGATCAGCCCGAAGATCGGCGACATCATCCGCCCGCAGATCGTGGCAGGCAATGTTCCCGACTTCATCTCGATGAACGACAACGACTCCACCGGCCTGATTTCCTCTATGGTCAAGGAGCATGCGCTGATGGATCTGTCCGATGTCTTTGAGGAGGGCGGCATTGATGATGACACCCCGCTGAAGGATCAGGTTATCGATGGTCTGCTGGATTCCGCCAAGTGCTCTCCTTACGGCGACGGCAAGATCTACATTGCCCCGTTTGATGCCAGCCCGATGGGTCTGGTTTACAACAAGACCCTGTTCGAAGAGAACGGCTGGGAAACGCCTGTGACCTGGGATGACTTCTTTGAACTGGGCGACAAGGCCAAGGAAAAGGGTATCGCGCTGTTTACCTATCAGGGCATCTACCCCGGCTACCTCGAAAGCATGCTGTGGCCCGCGCTGGCATCTGCCACCGGCATCGACAACATGAAGGCAATCGCCTCCTACACGCCCGGCTCCCTCAGCTCTGATGAGGCCCTCAAGGTCTTCCAGAACATGGCAAAGATCGGCACCGATGGCTACCTGATGGATGGCACCGTTGCTCTGAACCATACCCAGAGCCAGACTGACATGATGATGAACAAGGCTCTGTTCATTCCCAACGGCAACTGGATGGAAGGCGAAATGGCCGATGCTCCCCGTGCTGACGGCTTTGAGTTTGGTCTGACCTGCGCACCCGTTCTGGATGACGGCGAGACCCGCTATGTTATGAGCTCCGTTGAGCAGTTTGAGATTCCTGCCAACGCCAAGAACCCCGAACTGGCAAAAGAGTTCCTGCGCTTCCTGTACACTGAGGATTCTGTTAAGCTGTTCGCAGAAAAAGCCAACGGCATCTACGCTCTGAAGAAGGCCAACGAGATGGTCAAGGGCATCGTTACCGATGGTGTCTACAACATGAACGACATCTATCAGGAAGGCACGTTCATGGTCTTCGGTTGGGATGCAATGCCCGACACCAGCAAGGTCGTTATCGCTGATTCCGTCTTCAATGTTGCCAGTGACGTTATGAATGGTGACATGACTGCCGAGCAGTGGCGTGACGGCATCGAGGCTGCTTTCGAGGAGATTGCTGCTTCCAAGTAAGCTGAATTGCTGAATTTCCACTGACCAAAATAAGATTGGCCCTGCCGAGTAAACGCCATGCGAACTTGGCAGGGTTCTTTTTAAGGGGGAAACTTGTTTGAAAAACCGCCAAAATCGCCAAAAAAAGGCGCAGCCACTTCCCGTACTGTTTATCTGCATCAGCGTTCTGCCTGCCGTGATCCTAACTCTTATGTTCACGATCTGGCCTACGGTGCAGGCATTATATCTTTCTTTTACCAATGCGACCTCTCTGGGGCTTAACAACAAATTTGTGGCACTGGATAACTATATCTATATGTTCCACGACAAATCTTTCATTCAAGCACTTATAAACACAGCAAAGCTGATGGCGGTTGTTCCCGTTATCACAATTTTCTGTAGTCTGGTGCTGGCATTCGTTTTGAACCAGTGCAAGCTGAAAGAAATGGTCTTGTATCGCACGATTTTCTATTTCCCGAACATCGTTTCTCTGACCGTTGTAGGTATTATATGGAGTTTTGTGTTCCACCCGAATGTGGGCATCGTCAATAAGATTCTCGGTGCTGTCGGGCTGGAGAGCTTGCAGCGTTCCTGGCTGGGCGACAGCAAGACTGCGCTTTGGTGCATCGCGTTCACGCTGCTGTGGCAGGCTGCCGGTTACTATATGGTCATGCACATCGCGGCTATGGACGGCATTTCGCCGGAAATCTACGAGTCCGCAACGCTGGACGGTGCCAGCGCATGGCGCAAGCTCATCAGTATTACGATGCCTCTGATGAAAGATATTATCGGCATCACCTTTGTTCTGGCACTTTCCGGCACCATCAACCTGAGTTTTGTGCTTTCGCAGGTCATGACTGGCGGCGGTCCTAACGGTGCATCCAGCGTTCTGCTGCAATATATGTACACGCAGGGTTTTGTCAACGGCAACTTTGGCTATGCCATGGCTATCACGGTCTTTACGCTCGCCATCTCCGTGGCGCTGTCCATGCTGTCCCGCAAATTGACCGATGCTTCCGAAGGAGGTCAGTAATATGACACAAAATGAAAAAAGCAAAATCAGAGCAAAGGTCATCAAGTGGGTGACGCGCCTGTTCCTGATTTTGGTTGCCATTATCATGCTGTACCCTCTGGCGTGGAACGTCGTTTCTTCGTTCAAAACCAGTACAGAGTTTCTGACGGATCCCTTTGCATGGCCGCAGGGACTTGCATGGGATAACTACGTCCGCGCTTATGAAAAATCTAACCTTGCTGCCAACATCGGCAACTCGATTTATGTCGTGCTGGAAACACTGGTCATTATTGTGATCTGCGTTGTGCCGTGTTCTTACTGCCTTGTGCGGTATAAGTTCCCCGGCGCGAAGTTGATTTTGAACATCTACATGGCGGCCATCTTCATTCAGGCCACTTATATTATGATTCCGCTGTTCTTGCAGATGAACAAGCTGAACCTGCTCAACAGCCTGACGGCGCTGGGTGTACTGTATGCAACCATGCAGTTCCCGTTTGCTATCTTCCTGCTGACCGGCTTCCTGCGCAGTATCCCGCGTGATTATGAGGAGGCAGCCATGATCGACGGCTGCGGCCCGTTCCGTATTTTGACGAGCATTATCATTCCTATGTGCAAACCCGGCATCGTGACAGTCTGCATGATCTCCGCTATGGCAGCATGGAACGAGTACCCGGTGGCTCTCGTTATGGTTACCGATCCGACCAAGGCAACGCTGCCTGTCGGCCTTGCCAACCTGTATGAGATCCAGCGCTACGCTACCGACTGGGGCGCGCTGTTCGCAGCCCTCGTGCTGGCACTGATTCCCACCGTCATCCTCTTCATCGTCGGCCAGAAGCAGCTCGTGCAGGGCTTGAGCGTCGGCGGCGTTAAGGGCTAAATAAAATCGAATAGGTTAGGAGAACCGATATGCTGCCCCCGAAACATTGCAACATCAATTTGACCGGCCCAATACCCCGCTGGGATGAAGCAATTCCACTGGGGAACGGCATACTCGGTTCTCTTTTTTGGGGGCCGATGGAGCACCTGCGCATTTCCGTGGACATTGCCGGACTGTGGCTGCGTCGCCGCCCGGAGGAAAAACTCGATAAAGAATTTACCTATGCAAAACTGGTAGAGCTTGCACGGAAAGGCGATGTGGCAGAAACACGCCGTATCTTTGATACGCCCTATGCCCGCCCGACGCCTACAAAAATCCCCGCGGGACACTTGTTCTTGGATGGACTGCCGCAGGGCAGCTATCAGGCAAGCCTTGATTTGGGCACGGCGGTGGCATCCTTTTCACAAAAGGGTACAACCATGCTGCGCGCCTTCCTCTGTATGGGGCGGCCTGTTGGGGTACTGATGCTGCCGGAGGCGTACCGGGATGCAGAGCTCACGGTGGAGCGCCCCTCTTTCGGCAATGGCACGCAGGCGGCCGAAGCGGGCAACAGCGTGTCTCCCGGCAGCTTGCAGCAGCTCGCCCTGCCGGATGCTATCCCCGAAACAGAGGATGGCATGATTGGCTTTTCCCAAAAGGTCGATGATCGGACTGCCTATTCGCTGCTCTGTAAAAAATGTGGTGCAACGCTGTATTATACCGCCGTGCAGGCAGAAAACGTAGAAAAGGCAAGCCGACTGGCGAAGCTGGAACTATGTGCAGCAGAAGATATGGGCGCCGAGAAGTTGCTGCAACAGCATAAACGCTGGTGGCAGCAATACTGGGGCAAAAGCAGTTTGCAACTGCCGGATGAAACACTTGAACAGCTTTGGTACCGCGCCAATTACTTTTTGGCAGCGGGTTCCGAGCCGGGCAATGCCCCGATGCCGCTGCAAGGGGTATGGTGCGCGGATGACGACCGGCTCCCACCGTGGAAAGGTGATTACCACAACGACCTCAACACCCAATTCACCTACTGTCACTATCTGACTGCCAACCACCCGGAGCAGGGAAAGGTGTTTCTTGATTATCTCTGGTCGCTGCGCCCGCAGGCGGCAAAGTTTGCCCGTGCATTTTACGGCACAGCAGGGGAGTGCCTGCCCAGTGTCATGGACATTGACGGCGGAGCGCTCGGCGGCTGGCCGATGTATTCTCTGTCACCGACCAATCAAATCTGGCTCTGCCAGATGTTTTATGAATACTACCGCCTGACGGGGGATAAAGAGTTTCTGCGCACCCGTGTGGAACCTTACTTTACCGCCACGGCAGCCTGCCTAGAAGAACTCCTCCAAGAAGGCCCGGACGGAAAGCTGGTTTTACCGGTCTCGTCCTCACCGGAGATTCACGATGACGAAGCAGCCTCATGGCTGACCCCCAACAGCAACTACGATCTGGCGCTGCTGCACTATCTGTTCCAAACTCTGGTACAGATCGAGTACCAGCTTGGCAACCCCCGCGGCTATTGGCATGCAATAGAGTCCAAACTTGCTCCGTTGAGCGTAGATACAGAAACCGGGCTGATGCTTTCACCTGATGAAACCTTGCAGGAAACGCACCGCCATTTTTCCCACGCTATGGCAATCGAGCCGCTGTGTATGCTGCGCTATGAAAATCTGCAGGATCGAAGCGTAATAGATGCAACAGTAGACCATCTTGTACATCTCGGCAGCGGGCAGTGGGTAGGGTTTTCCTTCGGTTGGATGGCACTTTTGCAGATTACCCGCAACAATGGAAAGGGTGCTTTGTATGAGCTGCATCGCTTCGCAGAGCATTTCCTGAGCCGGAACGGATTCCATTTGAACGGCGACTACAAAAACAGCGGCGTTTGTGATTTTCACTATCGCCCCTTTACGCTGGAAGCAGATTTTCTGGCGGCACACGCAGTACAGAAAATGCTGTTGCGTTCCGAAAAGAATCATATCGAGGTTTTACCGGCCTGCCCGCAGGGCTGGAAAAATGAATCTGTTGCATTTCAGAATTTGCGGGCAGAAAATGGTCTGCTGATTTCTTATCAGCGGACAGCAGACGGCAAGCACAGCCTTACCGTAAAAGCAACACAGGACGGAAGCTGGTATCTTTGCAACACGAATTGCTGGGTCACCTTGCAGGCCGGACAAACTCAATCTTACCAATGGACGGAGGAAAGCAAGAAATGAATACAAACGGTCGTGTAACGATCCCCACTGATATGGACGCTGTTCCTGAAACTCTCGACCTGCTCAAACGCTGGGGCGCGGATGCCATCCGCGACTGCGACGGCACCGAGTTCCCGCAGGAGCTGAAGGACACCGGAGCCAAGATCTACGCCACCTACTACACCACCCGCAAGGACAACGCCTGGGCCAAGGCCAACCCCGACGAGACGCAGCAGTGCTACATTATGACCCCGTTCTACACCGCCGAGGACGGCGCGCTGACCATCCCCCTGATGACGGGCATCAGCCGTGAGCTGAT
>OLRO01000958.1_pt1 | contig 18575 bp, 19 predicted proteins | sample 1673131 | NCBI WGS metagenome assembly OLRO01 (sample SAMEA3136757, study PRJEB25190) | human gut metagenome | biome: human gut; feature: human-associated habitat; material: faeces | place: Austria | collected 2013 | reverse complement strand
CTGTGTCAGCCATATATTCTCATCCTCATAGCGCATCTCAATACTGTCCTGCTGACCACCGATAGAGGCAACATAGGTTAAATATTCTGCTGCACTGGAACGGATGGTTATTTCATCCTTTTTCTTTTTCAAATAAGAGGTCTCCTTTTGCAAATACTTATTTATTTCTCCAATATTTCTGACAAATGGCGCACATCCCCATGTCATTTACTCTCAGTGGAGAAAAATACTTCTTTATGTTTCTTGAAAATACAGTATTATATTCCCCATTGCCATCTCTCGAAGTAATCTTGTCTGGCATATCTGGGTTATAACCCATTGAGCCACAGCAAATGCATATATTCATCCATTTCGCCATCTTGGGGTATTGTTTCAGGTAGTTTAGGACTTCGGTTTTTCTGTCCACTTGGTCTCATTAGTAATCTTTCTTCTTATTCTCATCAACTATAATCCAACGTCCGCTTTCCTTCTATTGCTCCATGCCTCGTGGTTGTTGCAATTTTTGCAACAACCACTTTTTCATCTAATTTACCTGTTTCAAATATTTTTTCAAATGTTTGCTTATTCCGGACTTATCCACCCCAAATATCTCAGACATCTCAATCATCATCTCAGGAGGAAGGTTTGGATTATCGAGAAGTTTACTGCAATCAGCTTGCACTTGTTTTACAAAAGCATAAAACTGTTTTCTACTATCTGCAGCCTGATCCATTTCTTTGTTTGCTACACCGTAATACTCCTTAATACTTGCATCATCACTACTTACAATTGTATCAAGCATCTCCTTGTATTCAGTTAATGAAGATTTCATTAATCCAACAAATTCAGGAAACTATGCAAGCACTTCTTTAGCCACTTCAGGACGAAGTTCGCCTATCTTTGATGCAAAACTAATCACATCACCTTTTGATATATTCTTAAAATCAGTTCTCTGCATCATATCAAGAACATCCTTTTCCATTGGTGTATATTCCATGTTTCTACCTCCTAGTGTGCTGTCTGTATTCCCTTATTTGTATCCAATTCAAAACCAACCTGCCAAAATCCCATATCAATCATCTTCATCTGTGGATACGGCATACCTTCAATTTTCATTTTCTCTCTAACTGGTTCAAATCGAGCAGAATTTTTTTCGTAAAAATCGACAAGCTGCATAATGGATTTCAAGTTGTAATTACCGATTGCAACCTTCTGATTTTTAATGCCTGCTATAAAATATCTATCGTATGCAGGAACGCAACCAAGAGTTCCCATAAGTATTTTAGTGATTAGTGTAAAGGACAATTGATTTTTTAATTTTTGCTCTTTTACTTCTCGTCTGATTTTATCGTAATACTGCCCTAAAAACGAATTTATATCTAGAAGTAATTGTTGATTGCTTTTTTCTCTAAAGCTAACGCACTCAATTCCAGCCAGCACATCATACTTCTCACTTAACAGTTCTTTCACTACCGGAATATGTACTTTATAATCCTTTTGCAATAAAAAGGATGAACCACGATACATTCCCCAACTAGCCAAATAAAAGGCCAATTGTAAACTCAAATAATCATAATCAATCTCTTGGCTCCCTCGTGCTTTTATGAAATGTGAATAGCAGTGTTCCCAAGAACGATATCGACCATTCTCATCACCCTTCAAATCATTATAAAATTCTGTTGATGATTTAATAATCAAATCCACAGTATCCATGCTACTCACCGCCTATTCGTTACTTGTTTTTATCTGTTCTCCATCCGGGAAGATAAATGATTGCTCAAAGGTAACCTCCATCACATCAGCTATCTGTTTCAACTCCTCAAGAGTAACTGTATCTCGTTTCAGTTTCTTACCAAAGTTCTGTGGAGTCTGACCTATCCGTCTGGCAAGTTCTGAAACGCTTATATTCTTTTTATTACATAATTCTTTAATCATATCGGATGTCTTCATCGTTATCCTCCATGTCTAAAACGCACCTCAACTTGTTACATTATAAACCATTTGGTTGACAAATTCAATTCTGCCACAGTCCCACTCTGTAAATTTTCTATGAATGACAAAAACACCCTGCATTGCTGCAAGGTGCTGATGATTATAAACTATTCTTCAATTTAATAATTTTTTCTTCAATTTCACGGATCACTTTAATAAAATCCACATCATCTTTTCCTGTAGGGTCATCTAGTCCCCAGTTATCATCAAAAGGTCTGCCGATAAAAGGACATCCAACATTACATCCCATTGAAATTGCGATGTCTACATCTGGGATATCTGTAATTAACTTGCTGTATTGACCATTTGTTTCCATATCAATTCCATAGAGTTTTTTCATTATACGAACAGCATCCTGATTGATTTGTGGCTTTGTTTCTGTCCCGGCAGAATAGCTTTCAAACACATCAGATGCTAGACGTTTTCCAAGTGCCTCGGCAATCTGACTTCTACAGGAATTGTGAACACAGATAAATGCTACCTTTTTTTCTTCCATCTATCATTTCTTAAACCATCCTCTTGTACTATTGGCCACCTTTACAAGCGCAAGAGCTTGTTAAAAAGGCAAACAACAAAGAAGCCTATGACGAGATTGCCGACCAGATTTTCGCACTCAGAGAAAAGCGCCAGCAGGCCTCAATGGACATTGTACAGCGTGATGAGCAGCTACAGCGAATTACAGAATTGCAGGATTTTATTAAGACCAGCCTTCCGACCTTACAGTATTCGATGAAGCCCTTGTAAAACGCTGGCTTAAGCAAATCACAATATAGGACGACCATTGCACGGTTGAATTGAAATCCGGACTTAAGGTCGATGTAGAAAGATAAGCATAGACGCACGAAACCCTCCCAGCCATGACGGTTGAGAGGGTTATTTTGTTATTCTTCTTTGTTTTCTGGAAGATAGTAAAGCTTCCCATTCTTAGAAATCAGCTGGACATCCTCTGCATATAGTTCCGATGTGTCTGCTATATGCAATGCTTCATGCCCTGATGCTTGTGCTGAAATCATCGTAGCAGTTTTCTTTTCAATAGAACGGAAATTGAAATCGTCATTAAAAAGGCCCGGTATGAAATGAATTACACCATCAAATCCTGCTCTCTTTCTTCGAATCTCATCTATCTCTATTCCTAAACGTTGTGTTATCTCCTCATGCCATGCGGTAAGTCGTTCTTGTGTATCACTTACTTGCTTTGTGTATGTTGGTAATAAAGCAACGCATTGTTCTCTTGAAACAGCACCCAAATGCAATGTATATCGTAAATCAGAAATCTTGTAAAGCACATCTAATAATGACTTCTGATACATAAACCAGTTCTGCGCATTTCCTAACGCCTTTTCATAGGCTTCATAATCCAGACCTGTTTTCTTGGCAAAACCTGCCAGCGTGAGATTTGCTTGTCCAAGAAGCTGTGTACACTCTTCTTCCAAGCTATCAAGTTGTGCAATCTTTGAAAGACGCAACTCATCGTTTTCTAAAATCTCTGCTTGAAAATCAGCAATCTTTTTAACGTGAGCCACGAGCGAAAATACTCTGCTGCGATACTCATTATCCTGAAAATCCTGTATCTGAGAAATGCCATCACTAATTTCACCTAGCTTAGCATTAATCTGTGTCATGTAATACTGACCAACAACCATTGACGCTACGCCCATAGCTGCAGCGGCGGTATTTGCTACTGCTGCTGTTCCTTTTTGTGCTTCAACAGCCACAAGATTGGCATGACCTTTAATTCCATCAGCGCCATGATAGATACCGCGAACAGCACCTTCCATCACTTTAGAATTAGTCAGTTTAGCACCTGCAGGTATAACCGCACGATATAACACTTCGCCATTTGCAGCTTGAACAGCCTGTGCAGCATTGTTGACTGCATTACCGGCCTGAGCTAACCCCGGAACCAAATTATTAACATGTGCCAGAACCTTGCTATCAGTAATTTCTACCAGCTTAGTATCATCATCAATTGCCTCTGCAGGAAGCATCTCCATCTGAATAATAAGTTCATTTACATGAAGAATCTCCATAAGCTCATCTTTTCCGCTGGTTACTGCTAATGGCGCTGATACCAAATCCCCTGATGGAATATTTTCACGCTTCTTAACTTTTGTATAGATGATAATGCCTGCTGCTATTGCTACAGATATGAAAATACCTATTCCTATGTATTCCATATATCTTGAACCTCCTATTGTTTCTATAATAGGCTTTGTAATTTTCGCGAATATCAAAGATTCTAATACCAATCCATATTTGCCATCATTTCGGATTCGTATTCTGCCTTCATCCCACTTTCATAATCTGCAATTGCATAAAGCGTAGAATCGCACCTTTCAAGAAAGTTTATTATTGCTTTTAGATACATATACACATTACTCAAATCCATTTTTTTGTTATCAATTCGATACTCCAAACTGTATGATGTAGGATATCGGAAATTATCTCCGTTTTTATCTAATGAATTTATTTCATCGAGTAGATTCTCAACGATATCTACAATTGCCAAATCTTCACCAGAATCATTCGCATATCTAACAATTACCGGTTTTACATTTTTCCATAAATCTTTTTTTATATAATGGCTTTTTCGTTTCGAGTTGAATACTTTTAACGGTACACCATCCTCTACCCTACTATAAAATAATCTCTTCAAACATAACTCTATAGTATTTCGGAACATAAAAATAAGCGGATATAATTTAACTTTGTTTGATATCTGATGATTTTTATAGATATAATCAATCACTTCGGTATATCCAGTGACCTTGACGTGGAAACCTTCATCTGAAATTCTTTGCCACAAATAGCAATTTCCAAATCCATGTGAAGCAAAAGCAAAGAATTCAGGTTTTAAGTTGTGGTCAAATTCATCCTCTTCAGAAACAATTCCTTTCTCAATGCATTTCTTTACTAACGCAAAGGCTTGTAACAAATTATTGGCAACATCCACATTGTCCAAAAACTTATCTCTGTATTTTGAAAGAAAGTCATCTTCAAATGGAAATCTGAACATATCCGATTTTTTATCGACTTCCTCCAACGAATCTAAATAAGTGGTCAACCATTCTGTCTCTTCATTAGTCAAAAAGCTTTCTCTACCTGTATCTATGTATTTTTTTAACAACATAGATACATCATGACAGCAGTCTTCGAAAGAATCTTGAATATCTCTCTTTCGAGGTAATACTCGACATAGTAAAGATTTCAAGCCAAGTTCAAGACTATGACGTAACAAAAATATACCTGTTAGAAACCACATATCCGATTTAACGTTATCGTGCCCACTTTCAATCACATCTGCAAATGTTTTATATCCACACTCATAGAAATGGTATGAGAGCGCCTTATAATCTTCAAAACAATTTCTACTCCACTTAATAATTACGGATGTCTCTTCATTATTGATTTTCCAAAAATCCATATCCGCTGAAGGCCAAATCCATACAGAATCCCCCATTGGTGTACCTCCTTCTACAATAAAATATCTTTTAATGCTTTACTCATCAATATCTGGCGTTTCTCCATAAACTCTTCAAAATTAGATAGTTCGTATGAAACATCACTAGGAAGGTACTTAGCATTTTCACTATTTTCAGTAACCTTCAGCCAATCGACAAGTGGTATCGCATTCTTGGATTCATTCTCTCTACCTTCCAACAATTGAAGGTTTGCCAATGTATTCCTTCTTCTACGCCAATCTTCTTTAGTATCATCATCAATCACTGTTCCATCCGGCAACACTAAGTCTTTAATCTTGCCTTCTTCAAATCCTGTATACGGATGCATATGATCTTGATGAAATCCCTTCTGACTATATTTCAAATTTGGATACAGAAGAGATAACAACATAAATGTATAGGCACCAATCTCATAAGTATCAAACATTGCATCAATCTCATCCGCAGTATATCTAAGAGTTCTGTCGCCTGTGAATCTAATCCCATTTAGATTCTTCATACTAAATGAATTAGATGGTGCTGCCTTCAATGCCTCTCTTATGCTTGTCAGTGCAGAGTTTGATGCGGTACCAAAAATCTGTCTTACCTGTGCGATTACAATATATTTTCTTAATTCAGCTTTACTGCTTGAATCGAAATTACCACCTTTGTATCTGTAGTAAACCATAGGAGAAACAGCCACATAAGAAATCATGTTCTCTGAATTGAATCCGAACTCATTTAACAAATCAACTGTATCCTTGATGGCTTTTCGGATTGAGTCCCAGTTTTCTTTGATTTTTAGTACACTATCTTTTTTAAATGTTTCTACTTTTAATGCTACGGACATATCTAAAAGATACAAACAGGTACGCATTATAAAGTCATTAGAGAACTTGAATCCTTCGCCTTTCTTATTTATTTCGGAAAGCAACTTATCAATTTCATCCCTTGCCTTATCCCAATGAGAAACAATAGTAGAGAATAACAAGTCACTCTTTGAAAGAATGGTTCCACCAGAATTTACTCTAACGAAAATATCCAATACACTGTCTATCGAATCTTTTTCTACTTCAAAGTAGTTGATGATTTCATCAGTAACCAGTCTTGTATGCAAAAGAGAAATATTCTTTGTTGCAACTTTGTCGGTTGCCCATCCATTAGGAATGATGACCTCTGTTAATAAATTTTCAGCTGAATACTTAAGGATATCTTTTACCAAATACCAAAGCTTATCGTCCTTATTCTTTGCAGCCTCTTCTGCTGTTAAAAATCTGAACTCATAAGAAATGTCCTCATCATCAGTTTTTTCACTGTGCAAATCAAAGTACAGTTCTTTCTTCGGAAATGCATCATCATTCTTCCATCTTTTGTTTGGAAGTTTTCTGCTCATACTTCCTTGCAAAGCTATGTATAGAGAAGTCAATCTCTGCTGGCCATCCAAAACTGCCCAGATTGTTTCATCTCCACTACCAACCGTGAACGGCTGTGGTGCAGCCGGATTCTTATACATATCTCGGTCATGGTAATCTTTTATAAATTCATACATTGAATACTCTTTTTGGTTCACAATAGTCTTCTTAACTTTCCAAAAAAGAAAAGTTCCAATAGGATATCCAAGCATGATAGAATCCATTAATCTTGTAATCTGTGAATCTCCCCACACATATTTTCTTTGAATAGCAGGAAGGTAGACTCTTCTACTATTTACATCATCTATTATTGCTCTAATACTTTTCTTTTCGTATGCCATGATTTGCCTCACTCATTACTTGTTTTTATCTGCTCTCCGTCCGAGAAGATAAATGACTGTTCAAAAGTAACCTCCATCACATCAGCTATCTGTTTCAACTCCTCAAGAGTCACAGTATCTCGTTTCAGTTTCTTACCAAAGTTCTGTGGAGTCTGACCTATCCGTCTGGCAAGTTCTGAAACGCTTATATTCTTTTTATTACATAATTCTTTAATCATATCGGATGTCTTCATCTTAATCCTCCATGTATAAAATACACCTCAACTCACTATATTATAAACCATTTGGTTGATAATTTCAATCCTGGCACGGTTTCGCTCTGTAAATTTTCTATGAATGACAAAAACACCCTGCATTGCTACAAGGTGTTGATATAATAGTCCTTATTCAATTATCTCTTGAGTTCAATAGTCATGCCGGATTTAAATTTGAAGATTAGTTTATCATCATAAACTGTGATTTTTCAATAAGCCTTCTGACCAATTGCTCATCATATTCTGTGATTCTGCTTGTTTGCGTTTGAAGAAAATGTCGCATTTCATTTATTCATTTTCTTAGCATTTCCTGCTCAACATCTTTAGTTACAACTGTTGCCTTCTTTTCTCTCAAGGCGTCTATTTCCTTTGCTATAACATCATACTCAGCATTTTTGTTTCCGCACATCACAAGCTTTTCCTGTAATTCCGCCATTCTTTGGTCTATGTACTCAAGCGTTGCCGTAGAATCACCATTTAGTACATCTTCGATATTATGCTGTAGTTGCACCAAAAATTCTTTTCTTCCTCCAAGGGTCTTATTGATGGCTCTCATGACTGCTTTTTGAATTTCTGATTCGCTGATTTCCTCAGCATCACAGCCTTTTTTCGGACCCTTCTCAATTCGGCTGGCACATCTCCATTTGTTATAAGATGCACCCCTGGCTTTCCACGCAACTCTTCTGAAAAGATCCCCACATTTACCACAGTATATGATGCTCGATAATGCATATTTGCTGCTGTAGACTCTTTTCGTCTTCCCGTTTTCTGTTCTTAAATGAGCCCTTCTTTGCAGTTCTTCCTGGACCTGCATGAACAACTGCCTTGGAATGATTGCTTCATGGTTGTTTTCAACATAGTACTGAGGAACAATTCCATTATTAGCAACTCTCTTCTTTGTAAGAACATCAACCGTATAGGTTTTCTGTAAAAGAGCATCTCCCATATACTTTTCATTTGTGAGAATTTTTCTTATTCCATCACTTCGCCATTTCATATTTCCGGTTGCGGTTGGAATACCGTCTGCTATATTCTTAAGGCTTGCACCTTGAAGATATTCTCGAAATATTCTTCTTACTACCACAGCCTGCTCTTCATCAATGATGAGATGTCCATTCTCGTCTTTTGTGTATCCCAAGAACCAATTATGATTGCTTTGATAAAGGATTCCTTGTCGGTAACAATCATCTTGTTGGGATACAGACAGTTCCCGCTATTACCGACACAATCTGCTGTGTATATAGTGAAATTAATCATATTCTCCGACCTCCTTCAAATCCTGGGTAAACCATCTGATCTTCATTCTTCTTTTCTTGGCAACACTAATCTCACGAGCCATGCCGCGGCTAATCACACCACCGAAAACCCAGACCTCTGTGCATTTGCCAAGAAGTACATAATTGAAATGCATAGCCATCTCTCTTTCAGCCTCATTACCGTCATCCATGAACTGCGGATATAAAAAATGAGGTGTTACCGGGATAGCATTTTCATCAACAGCGAATCTGCTGTATCGTCTTGCATTCTTTACATTGGTTTCAACATCACCTGCATATGGACTGCACACATACACCAAAGGAAGATAGGCAGCCTTTTTATCAGCTGCCACTTCTTCACGATGGATAATGGTAAGAGCCTCATATGTAGTCGGGGTCGGAATAACCCTCATGATTAAATTTATCAATGCCCATATCTTTAATCCTCCTGTTCAATGACTGGTAAGGTGCCTTCGCTCTTTAGAAGGTCATAAAGGAAAACTCTGCCCTTCTGTGTCCAATAAGTATGCATCACACTTCTATTCTCATCGATTGCATAGGTGCGTGATTGTGTGTATCCGCATTCTGCATACTGCTGATATAAAAGCCATGTCTTTCTGAACTTATACTGAACCCCCAGTTCATGAAGAAGTTCATTGAATTTGCGACCGCTCATACCGTAGTCCTTTGCAATCTGTGTAATAGGTACTGTGTTCTTGTTCTGTAAAATAAGGTCATAGTATCTTGCCTTTGGCAGAAGTTCTGCAATCTGCTGACGCTGAATAAGCGTCTGACATTCAAGCTGATTTCTTCTCTCACGCTCTTCCTTAAGCTGTGTAAGTGCTGCAATCGCAAGATCTGGATTTTCCAAAATCTCATCGATGGCATACATTCCATGCTTACGGATAGCCTGAAGAACCTCTGCCGTTACCCAATGCTTGAACTTCTTCGCATTAGGCATCTTGCTTGAAAGGATAAGACTGTAAAGACCAGACTCGTTGATAATGGTGGTTTCCTTATCCTGGTTACCATCAAAGAACATAACCTTGTGTCTGTCCTCTTCATCTACATGACGGTTAATATCTCGACTACCGTTTTGGTACCCGAGAATGTCTGCTACATCCTTGCCGACAAACATAACCTCACCGTTTACAGTTGTTGTTCTTACAGAGCCAAACTCTGTGCTGTTAAATACTTGTAATTCCATACGAATTACCTCCTTAAATAAATTTCTCGGAGGTGTCACCCTCCTACCTGGTAGCCTTGGGAGAAGGGTTAAAAGGACGTTTTTGAAAAAACTTTTTTCAATTTGTTGATTGCACGTCTGTAACGATGACTGACAGTGTTGGCATCCTCACCGATTTCTGTTGCATACTCACCAACGGTGTAACCATCAAGTGCAATAGCAATGACCATATGTGCTACTGCAGGTTTAAGAAGACTTCTCAATGTTTCACAGCACTCTTCGTATTCAAACTGGTTATGTACTCCATCAATGGAACTGCTGAAAGCTGACTTATCAGCTGCTCTGAACATGATTGCCTCTTCTGTGTTGACCTCAACTGTCCCGTCCTTGCTCTTCATATAAGCATTGCCAGTATGACGGTCATGCTTGTGCCAACTGTTGTAATCCGGTCTGTTTAATCTCTCTTCAATTACATCCTGGATTCTTTTTTCGTAGTCTTCCTGACTTTCTTCTTCTGAAATGGAGATATTTAACCATTTCTCCAATTCCATGTTTTCGATCTCAAGTGTCTGATACTCGTTCTCGTAACGAATCTTGATTTTCATAAAGTTCCTGCCTTTCTGCCTGGTTCTTGCAGAAGGGCATAGGAAACAAATTGGGCCGGTGCTTATAGAAGTACCGACCCATGAATTGCCTGAAAAAGGGCATAAGGAAATAAGGGTACTTCTATCGCACCTTTCACAGGTTGTCCTGTGATCGATGCCGATATCTGTATCCCAATGCCCTTATAGCTAATCAGGCCTTGTGATATTAATTACTGAGTGATGCTCTCACCTTATATAACGATTCTTGATTCCGTTAGCTTGGATCACATCGGAGTTATTACTTAACTCTGTAATTAGTATATTGAAAAGCTAAAAGTAATTGAAGATAGCAGGTTTTCGCATAACTTTTTTATTTTAGTAATGGATAATGTGTTGTATTTTTAGTTATTAAAGAGTATAATTAGTACATTCCATATAATTTGCCATTACTATTTTTAGGCAAAAAAATAAAGTCATGACATAAGCCATGACTTTTCGACCATAGAAAGGAGCCCAAAATGCCCCAAATCAAAGAAAATTTTTATGAAAATATTTTATTTAAGTTTGAAAGTTGCAGCTGCGACTGCGTTGAAGATATAGAACACGTTTCTTCTGGAGAAGAACCTATCAGCAAATTTAAGTTACAGGCTATGCCGGAACGCTCTATTCTTTTTGGCTACGCAGCTAAAGATGGCTTGGTTCGTATTGCACCCAACGGGACAATCGAAGAAAGAAACATTCTCGGTACTCTGATGTCTCTTGCAAATAAGCCTACCAAGGAACTCGTATCATTTATGAAAGACAATGGTTTCCTATTTCCAGTTTGTACAGGCACCTATGAAGTATTTGATGAGATATCTTTATACGAAATAATCAACCGCTTAAAAATAACTGTAGAGTTAATGACTGCCGCAAATGAGATCAGAAAGAATTACAAGAAGATTTGTGACCTAACAATTTCTTTATTGTTCTCTGAGGATCTTACAATAAAAACCGACTCTATGAAAAATGCCTATTCCAGCTGCCATCATAAATATGTAGATACACTTATGAACCCACCTGTTCAGTTATCTTACAGCAGACAACAAGAAGCATTTGAAGGAGACACCTATAGTATCACCGATTGCATATACGGTTCTTATGCTCTTAACATCCAAGATTACAATAACATTATTGGTGGCTACTCTTCTATTCCAGGGCATCAGAATGGATTTTATCAGAACATCACTTCGATGTTTGTTAATTATGAAAAACAGGATATGACCAAGAAGATTTCTGATTTCCTCTTCCATTTTCTTTATGAAATGAACGGAAATAGTTCCGGGGAATTTTCTGATGAAATGAAGTCAGCACTGATTGAAATCGCAAAATACATAATCGGAGAAGAGATTAATGCTAACCTTGATGGTATCCATCCTGTTTATAATTCAGAAACAATGACCCCTTCATGGAAAGTAGATTCACTTCTTTGTGCAGCTTACTTCTCCATATTCTATTTAAAACCAGACCTCGAATTGTATCGTCCTTGTGACAATCCTAGATGTGGCCGCTACTTCCTTGTAAAGACCACTTCAACAAGAAATCGTTTCTGCAGTCAAGCGTGCTGCAACAGAGTCACTCAGGACCGTTACAGAAAACGAAAAAGAGAAAAAGAAGGCTTATAAGAAAAAACCTCTGTCTGCGACAAGGCAAACAGAGGTTTTAATATTTATCAGCTTTTTATTTTTTATCGACACCATATGGAGCAGGGTCTTCTGCAACCATTGATGCTGCAGGAACTGGAGTTGTATATGGTGTTATCTTTGTTATCGGTGTTTCTCCTGTAGATGTGATTGCCTTCTTTTCAAGAACAACCTCTATACGTTCTGCAAGAGCAACCTTTTCCTTTATCGGCTTACCAGAATAATGATACATCAGATACCTCGTATCCATGACGATTCCCTGGATACGTTCATAGTATTTCTTGTTGTATCTCCAGTCACCAACTGCCTCTCCGATATTGCCAACAACGGATGTAAGCTTAAAATGATTCTTTGCCATATTGTACGGCATGATAAAAGCATTGAATAACGAGTTGGTATCCACACCTTTATACTTTTCCAGATACTCACCGTATGTAATCTGCTTATTGATTGATGAACCATTAGGCAGATGATCTGGAATGCCTGTCCAACCATATTTATAACATTTGGCATCAAGAATATAGTACTTTCCGTTGTAAATCATGATAGTATCTGGCATCAAAGGTCTCTTTTCCTTGTACTTGCCATAATCAAGCAGCCATCTTGAACGAGGGAAATATTTATCCTTATCCTTCACACCAAATGCTCTATCAACAAGTTTCTCCCATACATGGTCGAAATCATCAGTGCCAAAATAGAACTGTTTATCAGAAGTCTGCTCGTCCATGTACTCAAGCATATCCTTCATACCACGGAATAAAGACTTCTTCTTATCATCATTTGTAGTAGCAAGTTTGCTCTGAACAATTCTGATTGAAGTTTTCACATCCGGGTGTGGTCCTGGTTCTTCCGGCATATATGGAACATACAACCATCCGAGTCTCTTGAATGCCTCATAAACACAGAATCTATTAATCTGAGTTATTTTCTTTGTATCATTCGGTGTTGATGAGCGAACCTCGAACTGTGTAAATACAAAAGAACTCACACCGTTTCTACTCTGAACAAGTGGCATCTGCTTTCTTGCAGTTCTCGCCCAGTCTTGTTTTCCAGTTGGAGCCGTGATATACACCTGTTCCTTCTCAACATAATATGTACCGCCGATGGAAAAATAATACTCGATGACGCTTTTGTATGCGTTGATTGGAAAATCAACTGTCTGCGGTGCCGCAAACTTATTGATAGCAAGTAAGCGGTCATCCTTTGTTGTAAACTCAGACAGTACTTGTATTAAGTGCTTAATATCCGTTCTGATCTCGGCATCGGTTTCCGGCAGTTCATATCCGATAGGGAAATAGACCATAGCATTATCTGAATCTGCTTTGATACCGACAAAACGGTCACCATCTTCATTTGTGTTAATATGGCAGTGCTTTTTGATATCATATTCCATGATTGAATTCAAAGCTGAGCCTAAATCCATCTATCATCACCACCTTACTCTTCGTCTTCTCCTGTAAAGGCATCCTTCACATTGTCTTTGAAAACTTTAAATCTATCTAATCCCTGTGCATACATAAATGCACGGATTACCTGCTCAAGGCTCTGGTATTCTGTAACCTCAAAGATTACTTCACGGTTAAACTTAAATGCATCATCCCACAGATACTTGATTACCTTTTCAGGGAACTTTCTGTTCTGTCTTATAGCATCACGGATAATAGCAATTTGTGTTTTCTCATCATCTGTAAGAGTACCTTTGCTTTCCTTTTTACGAAGTGCATCGTATACTTTTAAATCACCCATCGCATCATTGAACTTAAGGTCACGAAGATGAACAAAATATGCTCCAAGTCTCTTATCTTCTGCAGATGTCATTCTAGCACTATTGCCAACAACAATCTTATTGATTTCTACACAGAAGTTTCTCCACGTAACCGTAGTATCAAGAATTTCTGCATCCGCAAGTGTTGGGTCAACATTAGCAAAATCATTCTCAATAAGACGCATATCCCATCTACGTTGAAAAGCTGTATCCAATGTAAATACATTCTGATCAGATGTATTCATCGTGCCAATGATAGAAAGATTTGACGGGATACGAACCTTTTCTGTCTTTCTATCTTTGCCATACATTTCTTCAGCAATATTCATATTTGTAATACCATACTCACTTGTACCAATTGGATATCCGTCATCATCAATATCACGAATTTCTACCTTACGGTCAAGTAGCTGGAATACCTCACCAAAGATAGCTGGAGCATTTCCACGATTAATCTCCTCGATAATAAGGATGTACTTCTTGCCAGGATTATTGTAAGCCTCACGAAGAATATTTGTAAAAGGACCTGGTGTAAACTTATAGCTTACCTGTCCATCTTCTGCAACTGCAGGAAGAATCTGACCAACAAAATCTGAATACGTATAGTCCGGGTGGAATACAAGTCTTTCAACAATACTTCCCGGTTTACAATACTCATGCTCAATAGTCCAACTCTTACCGGAACCTGGAACGCCATACAACAAGATATTTGCCCCGTTTTCTTCTCGGGCATCAGGTTTACTTCTTCCGAATGGTTCTGAAAGAGAGTCCTTAAATTCCACATTTGCATGAGATAGGTTAAGGACACCTCGACGTTCTCCTTCAAAGATTCTCTCTAGTCCAATACCAGTCGGCCATTCGGTAGGCATATCATCGGAATTCACATAACCAGCATAATACTTACGGTGTGTTGTCCGCAAAATCATTATTATAAGATTATCAATAATGCCATCAAAATTCCCTTCAGAAGTATATTCTCCATTGGCATCCTTGTTTGGCTCAGGAAATCCGTTTTCCAAACTCCAGGCCGGATGCTTATATTTCATATTCTGACGACTTATTCTATAATTTTTACGTCCTTTTCTAGGTGCAAATTCAACAAATGCACTTTTAGATGAATCTCCAAGAACATACGCATTGAATGTGTATATAGATCTAGATTCATCTTTCAGAGGACTATCCGTAATCTCTGCATATTCCAAAAAGTCAACAATATCGTCATTGGGAATACCTGCTGCCTCCAAGTATGTTTGACCACCGCCACCTTCTGGACGATCGATATTATACAACTTTTTAAAATCAGAAGGATTAATTTTTCTGTAAAAAATTCTATCAATGTATTCCATTTATCTAACATCTCACCTTTCCACTGAAATCAGATACTCTTTTAATTTAGGTGGCAGCTTACTGTCATTACTTCTAAAACGATTGTAATCAATAAGTTGCACACTCACTGTTCCGAATTTTCCAAAACACTCCTTCAATTGGTCGAGTGCAAAAAGGCCATCCTCACTATAGCTAATCAAAAACTTATCACAATGCATATCGCTCATTATTTTTTCAAACGACTGCAATCCTCTTGTTTTTGTACACAGCTTTGAATGTTGATCCCACCAGTCTCTCAATCCGCTTTTTCCGATAGCTTCCGGGTAATCACCACGTGCTAATGTTTCCAATATGTGATAGTTCGCCGCATATTGCCTTTTCATATAAGGAGGATCAATATAGCAAAGATCCGCAGTAATAAGTCCTGCCAAGTTTTCAGCGAATCCAAGCCGAACAATATGCCCCGTAGAGTTTCCTGTATATATTTCGACAGGTTTCAGTGATATTGAATCGATTGCATTCTTCTTGAAGTCAGACAGGAAATACCCATATGTTCCAGAAATATTCGCTATTTCATTAACAGCCATAATGAGGGTATGTTTCAATAATGACTCCTCGTTCGATGTAATCATATCGTTTTCAACCCATTCATTAATTTTATCTCTCATAGCATCAATTTTTTCTGCATTTTCAGCAGTAAAATATTTTCTAGAAGGACACCCGTTAAGCGGTGTTCCTGCTGGAGAAAACTCACGGTAAAAGAAGCCTTGCTTCGGGGTGAGATTGTTCAAAAAAGTCAGCACCTCTTGATATGGGGTTGCCCTTTTTGCATCAATTACTCCTGCCCGCATCAAGCCTTCAAAGGGAGGGGTTACATCCAACAAAAGGTTTGTAACCAAATGATGATAAGAGTACGTCATTACATCTGATGCTACAACAGTGTATCCGTTTTTCTTCAATTCAAGAGCCACAGAGCCTGTTCCAGCCATGATGTCTGCTACCGTTCCAGTATCACCAATCATTTCTCGGATGCGATTTGTGATATGAGGCAATAGCTTTGTTTTGTTTCCGATATATCTATACATATTCTCTTACGCCTCCATTTTCATGTTATTAACGGCACTGAGGTTAGGAAGACGCTTCATCTCATTAGAAATCAAGCGTTCTTCTTCATCTGAGAGACCGTATTTTTGCATTACCAATTTTTCCAATCGTAAATCCGTTTGATAATCATATTTTTGCATGAGAGCCGTTGCAAGGTGAACAATTTGCTGATCAAGTTCATCTCCAAAATATGGTCTTATTGGTAATGTGTAGATAATTTGTTTTGTAAGGTATGGGTGAGACTTCCATTCATTTTCCCCATACACTTTCAGATAATAGTAATACACTACCCGTGAATTTATCAGTGCAAGGTAATACTCTAAAGGTGTAGCATTGCCTTCATCAGCGTATTTTAGGATATATACAGTCTGGCTTGTCATACTCCCAGTATAGTCTATAGCTCCATATATTCCCAAACCAGTTTTTCGAACAAGTAATTTAGGTGGGGTATACAAATCCCGATTTTTGTAATTGATTCCTTCAATATTCGGCCTAATATAGAATTCACCGTTAATGCCATACCTATGAACATTCTCGCCTACATAAATCAGTACGCTTTCAGAATCTGGAACATGTGTTACTACATTGTTAGCTGTTTCTGCGTTCACAGGTATTTCCGCTCCACAGTGAGTACAGACCTTTACTCCTGCTACCATCTGCTTCTTTTTGTATCCCTGTGCATAATTGCAAATTGGACAATACACCACTTTTCCTGCTTTGGAAATCTCCACACCGCGTCCAAAATTAAAAATGTGATTCCAATCAATAACCTCCGAGGTGATTTTGGCAAGCAGTTCTTCTTCATCACTGTAGGCATCAATATCAAAATTATACCCTTTATTTTGCATAAACCTAGCCTGTTTTACACGGTGGTAAGATTCATCAAAAAAGGAAATTAATGTTCCTTTCCTAGTAAGATAATCCTTTCTCGCATCAGTAGACAAACGGAAGCAAACTGTTTCGTCTTCTGGAGAAGGAACTTCCTTTTGGCAGATGATAACAGTTGTCGCCCTATTAACCTCGTCAAAGATTTTTTCTCCCAAACGCGCAATAACCTTGATTTTTGTTTTCTCAACAAGGAATTTACGCAACCGCTCATTTTGTGCGTCAAACAATGAATCAGGAATAATAAAAGCCATAACTCCTTGTTCACAAAGAATACTATACGCTAGTTCTATGAAAAGAACATAACTATCATATTGTCCAGCAACGAGTGTATACCCAGCCCTTTCCAACACAGATCTTTCATATATTTTTTCCGAACTCCACGGAGGATTGGCTATAATAGCACTAATTGTAGGAAGCTTGTCTTTCCAATACTCAGCAGTTTTTCTTTTAACATTCCTCGGCAGAATTGCATCATTAAATTTAATTGTAAATAAATCTTTCGTATTATTAACAGCATCCTTGTCAACATCTATGCCAATATACTCACACCTTTCGCCAAACACACCCTGTGCTGCATTTAACAATGAACATTCACCACTGGCAGGATCTAATACTGTGCTCATTGGAGCATCACCGACCACACGTTTCAAAAGAATAGCAACAAACTCTGATAGTGTATCCGGCGTATAAACAACGCCATATTTCTGTTTTGCCATAATTACCTCCATGCTAGACTCAATACTCATTTATGTCTATTCCAGCAGCAAGAAGCCGCTCATATCTTTCATATGATAAAACAACTGCTATTGGTTTTCCATTTTTCAAAACAAATGCAGTTTTATCATTCTCTGATAAGCCTCGTATTAGTTTCGAAGACTGACCTTTATTAAATTCACCTATATTAAAATGTTCCATAGGAACCTTACTTTTCTTTTCCAAAGTTGCTGCCTCCCTGAATTTTATCTACATTTAAATCATTTTAATTATACCACAATCACATTATAATTACAATTTTTTTTTATACTTAAATTCACTTTTCTTTTTACATTAAAAAAGTAATTACTTTTTTAATGTAAAATATACCCATTTACTCGTTTGTTCAACCTTCCACAAAGTCATCTTATCAACTCAACCTATTCCATTTTCATCCCGTCAACCCAACCCTACGACTTATCGACCGTGGATATGTTTGGTTTTAACACAAAACAAAAAATCCGAGAGCCGAGTTTTCAACCCCAACTCCCGGAAATTCCTTTATTTCAAGTCTTTTCCTCACATTACTTATCTTTCCTTGACATCAACACGACGCTTTCAACGGTACTTTCGTTGTCCCAACAAAGTTCCTGTGTCTCCCTGTCTCCAAAAT
>OLRO01000957.1_pt1 | contig 18585 bp, 10 predicted proteins | sample 1673131 | NCBI WGS metagenome assembly OLRO01 (sample SAMEA3136757, study PRJEB25190) | human gut metagenome | biome: human gut; feature: human-associated habitat; material: faeces | place: Austria | collected 2013 | reverse complement strand
GTCGCTCTACTGGCACAACCATTACGGGCTGGAGGAGGCTTTCCGCAAATCGCTCTTCCAGGTGGCTTCCGTTCATACCTCGTGCGGGTTTGCCACGGACGACTACAACCTGTGGGCTCCGTTCACGTGGATGCTGCTGATGTATGCCATGGTGGCCGGCGGGTGTGCCGGTTCGACGGCCGGAGGTATCAAGATTGTGCGTCTGCTCGTGGTGTTGCGCAACGTGAAGAATGAGTTCCACCTGCTGATGCATCCCCGTGCCGTACTGCCGGTGAAGCTGAACCGGATGGCGGCTTCGCAGCGGACCATTGCCACGGTGATGACTTTCGTGCTGTTTTATTTCTTCTGCATTTTCGTGTGCTGGCTGCTGCTGATGTGCATGGGAGTGGGGCTGGAAGAGGCTTTCGGTCTGTCGGTGTCGAGCCTCGGCAACGTGGGACCGGGACTGGGTGCGTTCGGTCCGGCGTTCTCGTGGAGTGCGCTGCCGGATCTGGCGAAATGGCTGCTGTCGTTCATGATGCTGATCGGGCGTCTGGAACTGTTCGGCGTATTGCTGCTGCTGACTCCGAGTTTCTGGGAAAGACGTTAAGGGGAGGCTACGGCTGCAAAAGGCCGGATTTGAGCTTCATTCTGTACAATTATAAAAATAAATACTTGTCTGATGGTACGGATAAAAACCCCGATTTGGACGTATTTTTGAAAAACTGTCGTGAGGAGTGCGGTATCAGGCACTTTTCCCCGCATACAAGAAAAGGACCACTCCCCTTGGGGAATGATCCTTTTTTTATGTCGGTAAATCGGTCGGTCAGTCGATGAAGCGACGGGTGAGCTGTTCGAACTCGTCGATGCGGCGGTCGCGCAGGAAGGGCCACCAGCGGCGTACGTTCTCGCTGCGTTCCATGTCGATTTCCACCACGAGGTTCTCTTCTTTCAGGTTGCTGGCCTGGGCGAGGATTTCACCTTGCGGGCCGGCCACGAAACTGTTTCCCCAGAAGAGGATGCCGTTGGTCTGTCCGGACGGGTCGGGTTCCAGTCCCACACGGTTGACGGCGATGACGGGCAGTCCGTTGGCTACGGCATGGCCGCGCTGTACGGTGACCCAGGCACCGAGCTGGCGCATCTTCTCTTCCTGGGTGTCGCTGCTCTCCCAGCCGATGGCGGTCGGGTAAATCAGCAGTTCGGCCCCTTTCAGTGCCATGATGCGGGCTCCTTCAGGATACCACTGGTCCCAGCATACCTGCACGCCCAGTTTGCCGAGAGAGGTCTCGATGGGTTCGAAGCCCAGGTCGCCGGGAGTGAAGTAGAACTTCTCGTAGTAGGCGGGGTCGTCGGGGATGTGCATCTTGCGGTATTTGCCGGCGATGCTTCCGTCGGCATCAAAAACCACGGCGGTGTTGTGATACAGTCCGGCGGCACGGCGTTCGAACAGGGAGGTGACCAGCACGATGTGGTAGGCGGCGGCTATCTCACTGTAGAAGCCGGTGGAAGGACCGGGGATGGGCTCTGCCAGGTCGAACAGACCGGTGTCTTCCGTCTGACAGAAATAAGGTGTGTTATGCAGTTCCTGGAGTACAACCAGTTGCGCACCGGCCTGTGCCACGGAGGCAATGTTGCGGTGCAGCTTTTCGAGGTTCTGTTTGAGGTCGGCGGTACAGGACTGCTGTACGAGGCCGACGCGGATGGTTCGTTTCATGATTCTATGTCGTTTTTAACGGATTCGGGATATTGCATGGTGACGCAGTGGAGGGAGCCGTGCTGCTGGATGAGGGCCCGGCAGTCCACGCCCACGATTTCACGTCCGGGGAAGGCTTCGGCCAGCACCTGTGCGGCACGGGCATCGTTTGCCGGCTGGGCGTAGGTAGGGTAGAGCACGGCCTCGTTCATAATCAGGAAGTTGGCGTAGGTGGCCGGGAGCCGCTGTCCGTCTTCGTCGTAGATGGCTTCGGGCATCGGCAACGGCAGCAGGCGGTACGGGTCTCCTTCGAGGGTGCGGAAGGTCTTGAGCTGGTCTTCCATGGAGCGGAGGGCGCCGTAGTGCTCGTCGTCCTTGTCCAGGCACTGCACGTAGGTGATGGTATGGTCGGGGCAGAGGCGGGCCAGGGTGTCCACGTGGCTGTCGGTGTCGTCGCCGGCCAGGTAGCCGTAGTCGAGCCAGAGCACCTGCCGCAGGTTGAAGCGGTCCATCAGGTAGGCTTCGATGTCCTTTCGTGAGCGCGTGTCGTTGCGGTTGGGAGCCAGCAGGCAAGGCGAGGTGGTGAGCAGGGTGCCCTTTCCGTCGCTTTCGATGGAGCCCCCTTCGAGCACGAAGTCACGGCAGTTGATGTAGTCGCCGTTGAGCACGCCGCTCTTGAACACGCGGCTGTTGATGAGGTTGTCCTTGCAGGCGGCGAACTTCATGCCCCAGCCGTTGAAGCAGAAGTCGAGCAGCAGCGGGTCGCTGTGCCGTTCCAGCAGGGTGATGAAGCCGTGGTCGCGGGCCCAGGTGTCGTTGGTGGGACATTCCACGAAGGTAATCCGGTCGCGGTAGGGAAAATCGGCCAGGGCTTTCGGAAATTCCGGTGCCACGAGCAGCAGCGGCTGGCGTTTGGCGATTTCAGTGGCCAGGCAGACAAAGCAGTCTTCCACTTCGTCGAGCATGTAGGCCCAGTCGGTGTCGGCATGGGGCCAGGTGAGCTGTATGTAGCTCTGCGGGTGCCATTCGGCAGGAAGGTAATACGTCTTTTCCATATTCTAATGTAATTGTTTTTCGTTGGAGGTTCTTTTCTTCTGTGCAGCCGGAAGGTCGGCGTCTTTCTGGACATATTTGTCGTTGTCGTCCTTCTCTTGCTTGCTGCTGCGCGCTTTCCGGCGGCGGAGGAACCAGTCGACCAGTTCTTTCCAGTTCATGAAGTCCTTCTTGTACATGATGCCGATGCCCTGTGTGGTCAGGGTCGACTTGGTGAAGTAGCGGTCGTTGGTCTGGTTGTAGCCACGCAGGCGGAACTCCCCGTTCTTGGTGAGCAGCCAGATGGCCTCGAAGTCGCCCACGAAGTTGGTGTTGCGCAAGGTGTTCTCGCGGTATCCGAAGTTGCCGTTGATGATGAGCCGGTTGTTCAGCAGGCGGCCCGACAGGATGGCTTCGGCTTCCACGTCGCTCCAGCCTTTCTCACCCGTGGTGAGGTTGGTGCCCACGTTCCAGTTCTGGTTGTTGATGACCTGCGAGAGCATGTTGTTCAGCTGTCCGGACAGGGTGCTGAAGGCCAGCGAGCTGGTGGCATCGGTCTGCCCGGTGTTGTTGGCATAGTCGTAGGTGTAGAACTTGCCCACGCCCAGCAGGTAGATAATCTGGGTGTTCATCTGTTCCTCGGTGCTGGTGAGGCTGCGCACCAGTTCCCGGTCTTCGTCGCTCACGGTAGGCAGTTCCAGTCCGAAGCTGAGGTTCGGCGAGGTGAGGTTGCCTGTCAGGTTCAGCAGACAGTTCACCCGCACATTGCCGCGGGAAGAAGACGCATCGGCAATCAGGTCGTTGAGCGAGGCGGAATTGACCGTATAGACGGCCTGCACGTTCAGGTTCGCTGCCCGCGGGTCGCCGTTGAACGACACCGTGCCGCCGGGCTGGAGGGTGAAATCCTTGCGGATGACGTTCTGCATGCTCATCTTGTAGATTCCCTCGGTGATGTGATAGTTGCCGAACATCTGGAACTCGCCCTGGTTGAAGAAATTGATGCGCAGGTTGCCGGTTCCGTAAGCCGATATGTAGTCGCCGGCCGTGGGGTCCATGATGATTTTCATGTTGGCCCGTTCGGCAGGTTCTATCTGCAGGTTGATATGGATGGCCGTCGGCGTGTCGTCTTCCTCTTCGTCCTCCAGGCGGTTGAGCGGGTGGTAGACCTCGGCCTTGACGGCAGCCTGCTGGCGGCGCGGGGTACGGTCGACGAAAGTCACGAAACCGGAGTTGGTGGCTTCGGCGGCAGTGCCCAGCACGTAGACAAAGGCCGTCTGGTTGTCGGCCCGTACTTCTCCGTCGACGTTCAGCTGCCCGTCGCCTCCCCGGAGCAGGACATCGCCCGTGGCATAGATGCGTCCGTAGAAGGGGAAGTCGGGAGTCTCGTGGTCGGTGTCGTACACCTTCATGCGGTCGGTCTGGAAGCGGAAACGGTAGCTCAGGTCCTTCAGCTTGGTGTGCCGCAGTTCCCCGTCGGCCTGTCCGGTATGTCCTTCAGGGTCCTGTAGGCGGACATTGGGGAAGCGGAACAAGCCGGACGAGATGTGTACGGAGTCGGCCGAGGCGATGAACGTCGTGTTCAGGATGTTGACCTTCGTGCGCATCTGTGCCCTGACTTCTCCTTCCAGGTCGAGCTGGGCGAAGGGGCCGAAGAGGTGCACGTCGCCGTACGCTTTTCCGTTGACGTTGCTGAAAATATTTTCCACGAAGGGTTGCAGGAAGGCCAGGGGAGTACCTCCGGCCTTGATGTGGAGGTCGAGTCCTTTGAGCTTGGGCGATACGTAGCCCGTGACGCCCGTGGTGCAGTCCGCATCGCGCCGGATGTCCGCGTTCAGTCGGACACCCCCCAGTTCCTTGTCCCACGAGGCAAGGATGTCGGCACGGCCCAGCACCGCCTGGTTCAGCGAGAAGTCTTTCACGTCGAGCCGGGCCTCCATGACCGGGTCTTTGAGCAAGTGGAGCAGGCGGGCCTTTCCGCTGATGCCCCCGTCGAAGCGCACGGCATGAAACTGGATCATGTCCATGATGTAGAGCAGGTTGATGTTCTTCAGGTCTACCAGGCACGAGTCCGTGTCGGCCTTTCCCAGCCGCCCGTGGATTTTCAGGTGCTGGTCGCGGTGCTCGAACAGGAAGTTGTGTATCTCGATGCTGTCTTTGGCAATGTCTACGCTGGCCGGGTGGATGTGCCAGGTGGTATCGTTCAGGATAATCTGGCTGGGCTGGATGTCCACGCGGGTGTGCAGTCCTTTGTGGCGGGGGTCCTGGCTGAAGGAAGCCACCGCATCAATCTTGCCGCTGTAGGTGAGCTGGGTGTTGTTGCCCCAGTAGAGCGTGCTGTGCAGCTTGTCGTCCTTGGCCCGGGTGAGGAGCGAGAGGTTGAACATGGCCCCCTTCTTCATCAGGGTACTGGCGCGCACCTGGAACTGGAGTTCATCGGGATGCGTCTCACACAGCAGGGCCCCCGACTCATAGTGCTTGCCGTTGTAGCTGAACTGCGGGAGGTAGCCGTTGATGCGCATCTGCGAGAGGCTGTCGTTGAACTGGCCATTGAGGACGGCCGGCATCTGCAGGTCGAAAGGTACGTGGAGCACCTTCGACAGGAAGTCGCTGTTTTCCATGCGGAACTGGAAGCGGAACTGGTTGTTCGGTTCGGCGCTCTTCCGGCTTTTTGCTTCCGGGAACAGCGAAGGCAGGTGCTTGCGGATGACCTTCTCGATGCTTTTCAGCAAGGTGTGGTAGGCATATCTCCCCTGGATACTCCCGTTCAGGAAAGGAGAGGTGATGCGTATTTCTTTCTCGGGCGAGTGTGCCTGCGGTTGCGTGGCGTTGATTTGCAGATGAGGCAGGAAATAGTTGCCGGCCTCGTCGGGGGTGCGCACCTGCAGGCTGTCGTCGATGGAATGTCCGGAGAAGTCCGCCGTCAGGTTGAGCGAGAGGTCAGTATCTTCGTATTTTTTGGTAAGGTGCAGGGAGTACGGACGGAAGTCGCGCACTTTCACACGCAGGTTGAAGTCGGGTACCGCCTGGCTGGTGACAAAGCTCCCGTCCATGGTGATTTTCCCGTTGTGGTCGTCGAGCGAGAGGTGTCCGTTGAACCCGCCCGGCTTGAAGTCGCCGTTCAGCGCGATGTGCTGATACTGGTAATGGTTGTACTCAAGAGACGAAATCTCTCCCTTGATGTGCGATTCCAGCTGGTTGTTGCGGTATTGCAGTCCCTTCAGCTCCAGGTCGAACGAAGTCTTCCCGAGTTCCTCCTTGGCCAGCAGTTTCCCCAGCTCGAAGTCTTGGGTCGAGATACGTCCCGAATAGCTTTTCTGCAAGGTCAGCGTGTCGGTGTGCATGGTCACGTTGGCGTTGAGCTGTCCCGGACGGCTCTTGACGGTGCCGTGGGCGGTGATGCGTGAGGGATAGCCCGACACGTCGCCCTGGAACTGGATGAATCCGAGGCGCTGGATGAGGTCGGGCAGGTTCGTTTCTGCCCCTTTCAGGTTGTGGAACAGCCAGGGAAGGGCTTTCTCGCTGACATCGGCCTGGGTGATTTCGCCGAAGAAATAAGGTGACTTGACAGACTGGTTGGCGTCCATCATCCCCTGTGCGCGCAGAATCAGCTCCTTCTGGGGACTGGCCAGGTAGAAGTGGGTGCAGCGGAACTGCCGTCCCTTGCCGCGGAACGTCGCGTCGATGTGGATGGAGTCCTGGAAGTGCGTCAGTGCCGGAACGAAATACGACAGGTCGGCCGGTGTGACAGAAGCCCGCAAGTTGCCCATGTAGCTCACCGGACTCTCCGGCGACGTCAGCAGGTGCGGGTCCTTGAGGTTGCCCGTAGCCGACAGCGTGTCGATGCGCACGAAGGTAGACGGCAGGTGGAGAGTCAGCTCCTGCAGGTAGATGCCCTGCGGATTGGCCGTCACCTTGAGGGCAAACTTCTTCAGGCGGAAGCCGCTCTGTTCGTTGAAGCTCATACGCCGGATTTGGGCGTTGAGCGAGTCTTTCTGCAAGGCCTTCAAGGAGAGGGTGGCCGAAAGCTCACTGATGCCGATGTGGCTGGAGTTGAATTTCCGGGGGGTGACCGCTTCCGAGAGGACATCGTAGTGCACCTGTCCGCGGCGAATCAATATGGAGTTGATGCGCAGGTCGAGGTGACTTTCCTGCTTTGTGCTGTCTTTGGAAGCAAAGGCATCGATGAGAAACTGGCAGTTCAGCGGGGCATCCGGAGTGGGACGGCTCAGACGGGCGTCCAGACCGAACAGCTGGATGCTGCTGATGCGAATCTGCTTGCGGAAAAGCGAGGGAATGTCTATCTTGACGGAGAAACGCGAGATGCCCAGCAGGTCTTTTCCCTGCCGGTCCTTGATGCGCACGTTCTGGATGACCACGCGGTTCAACAAGCCCAGGTCGACGTTGCCGATGCGGACCTCGGCCTGCACCAGCCGGGAAAGCTCACGGGCCGCATACGTACTGACACGATGCTGCACCGCCGGAAGGCTGAAAAGGGCAATCAGGCCGAAATAAAGAATCAGTGCGGAAATGACCGTGAGGCGTATGGCTTGTTTTATGCGCGTGAATCTACTCATCTATTTTTTCTGCAATTAGTAAACAAAAGTACAAATAACCGACGAAGAAAGTGGACATCGGAAAGGGTTATTAGCAGTTTTTAAGTTTTGCAGAAAGCTTTGTTTGTCTGTTTTTGCGGTAATAAAATTCTATTTTTATTCATTTTTACATTGAAAATGCAAATAAAAATAGAATTTATGCGGATATTTGAAAAAATATTCGGAAATTTGTGCCGTTTTTAGGAAACCATAGATTGTTGAACATAGATTGACGAAATGACACAGAAACTGAAAATTCCTTCTCCGCTGGCTTCGTTGTTGCCGGTGCTGGTCCTGGTGGTCCTGCTTTTTTTTACCATTCGCCTGCTGGGAGCCGATGCGCTGGGCGGGGGCAGTCAGATTTGCCTGCTGCTGACGACGGCCTTGTGTGCCGCCATGGGCATGGGGCGTTACGGGGTGGCCTGGAGAGATATTGAGCATGCCATTGTGAACAACATTGCAGGGGTGAGTTCCGCCCTGATTATTCTACTGATTATCGGTGCGCTGTCGGCAGCCTGGATGCTGGGTGGCGTAGTACCTACGCTGATATATTACGGTGTACAGATTATCCATCCGAAATTTTTCCTGGTGTCGTGCTGTGCGATTTGTGCCGTGGTATCGGTCATGACCGGCAGCTCGTGGACCACGATAGCCACCATCGGCATTGCCCTGATGGGCATCGGCAAGGCACAGGGATTCGACGAGGGCTGGATTGCCGGAGCCATCGTGTCGGGGGCGTACTTCGGCGACAAGGTGTCTCCGCTTTCGGACACGACCATCCTGGCTTCGTCGGTGACGGACACCCCGCTGTTCACGCACATCCGTTACATGATGTACACCACGGTGCCCTCCATCGTGATTGCCCTGGCGATTTTTACGGTGGCTGGTTTTTCGCACGAGGCCACGGACAGTTCGCAGATGGCGGTGTTTACCACCGGACTGGCCGAACGTTTCCACATTACCTTCTGGGTCTTGCTGGTGCCGGTAGTGACGGGTATCCTGATTGCCCGGAAGGTGTCGTCCATCATCACGCTGTTTGTGTCGACGGCACTGGCTGTGGTCTGCATGCTGGTGTTTCAGACCGACGTGCTGCGGGAGGTGGCCGGCGAGGGAGTGTCTGGTGCCGAAGCGTTGTATAAAGGAGTGCTGCTGGCTTTGTCGGGCGGCACCTCCGTGCAGGCCTCCAGTCCGGAACTGACGGAACTGATTGCCACCCGCGGTATGGGCGGCATGATGGACACGGTGTGGCTGATTCTCTGTGCCATGTGCCTGGGTGGGGCGATGACAGCCTGCGGCATGCTGGGCAGCATTACGCGGATGTTCGTACACCTGACCCATAAGCTGGCGGGAACGGTGACGGCTACGGTGGCCTCCGGCCTGTTTCTGAACCTGGCCACGGCCGACCAGTATATTTCGATTATCCTCACCGGAAACATGTTCAAGGATATTTACCAGAAGAACGGATACGAGTCGCGTCTGCTGAGCCGTACGACGGAAGATGCCGTGACGGTGACCAGTCCGCTGATTCCCTGGAACACGTGCGGCATGACGCAGGCCACCATCTTGAGCGTGCCTACGCTGGTGTATCTGCCGTACTGCTTCTTCAATCTGCTCAGTCCGCTGATGAGCATCTTCGTGGCGTGCATCGGCTACAAGATTGTGCGTCCGGCCAAGGAAAAGAAATGAACTCATTAAAACCATAAAATATAATGAACCAGAAACACGTAACATTGGCTGCCTGCCTGATGGCTTTCGGGCTGACATTGCAGGCACAGAATGGAGGCATCTCTCCGGAAATGCTGAAGGAAATTCAGCGCAGTTATCAGAATACAGCTGCCGACAAGGCGATTCGCAATGCCTTGGGCGGTACCAGCATCAAGCAACTGGCCCTGAACCAGGAAAACCAGCAGGCGGTGAACGCCGATTTCTCCATCAAGGTGGAGTCGAAGGGAATCACCGACCAGCAGTCGTCGGGCCGCTGCTGGCTGTTTACGGGACTGAACGTGATGCGGGCCAAGGCCATTGCCAAATACGACTTGCCGGGACTGGAGTTCTCGCAGGTGTACTGTTTCTTCTGGGACCAGCTGGAGAAGTCCAACCTCTTCCTGCAGGGGGTGATTGAAACGGCGGGCAAGCCGATGAGCGACCAGACGGTGGAATGGCTGTTCAAGCATCCGCTGAGCGACGGAGGTACCTTTACGGGGGTGGCCGACATCGTGACGAAGTACGGACTGGTGCCCAAGGAGGCCATGCCGGAAACGTACAGCAGTGAGCATACGTCGTATATGTCGTCATTGATTGGATTGAAACTGAAGGAGTTCGGGCTGGAACTGAGAGACTTGTCGGCCAAAGGCGAAAAGACGGCAGTCATTGAGAAACGGAAGGAAGAGATGCTGGGTACGGTCTACCGGATGCTGGCACTGACACTGGGCGTGCCGCCGACTTCGTTCGACTACGTGCGCAAGGACAGCAAGGGCAAGGTGGTGGAAACAGAGCATCACACACCGATGTCGTTCCTGGAGAAGTATGGCGACAAGAACCTGCTGACTAACTACGTGATGGTGATGAACGACCCGTCGCGCGAATACTATAAGTGCTACGAGATTGCCTACGACCGTCACTGCTACGACGGGAAGAACTGGACGTACGTGAACCTGCCGGTGGAGGAAATCAAGGAGATGGCCATCGCCTCACTGAAGGACAGCACCCGGATGTATTTCTCCAGCGACGTGACCCAGATGGACAGCAACCGCGGACTGCTGGACGTGCACAATTATGATTTCGATTCGCTGATGGGCACCACTTTCGGCATGGACAAGAAGCAGCGTATCCAGACTTTCGCCAGCATGTCGGCTCATGCCATGACGCTGATGGCTGTCGACCTCGACGAGCACGGAAAGCCGAAAAAATGGATGGTGGAAAACAGCTGGGGCCCTTCTGCCGGCTATCAGGGACACCTGATCATGACCGACGAATGGTTCAATGAATACATGTTCCGCCTGGTACTGGAAACTAAATACGTGCCGAAGAAAGTGCTCGACATTTTCAAGCAGAAGCCGATACAGCTTCCGGCATGGGATCCGATGTTTGCGGAAGAAAAATAAGCGAAGCGGGGGAAATAACCGTTCCGTGGCTTGTTTTATTGCGGAAAAAATCTTTTCTTTGTGAAAAGAGTCATTTTGACGGGGCGAGGAGATACCGGGTATCTTCGCGCCCTTTTCACCTTAAATTCAGTGTGCTATGAACAAGACACGACCGGTTTCCCAGGCGCTGTGCAGCATGTGGTTCCTGGGATGTTTGTGGGGCGGTTTCCCTCTTTGCGTACAGGGACAGAACGGAGAAGACCTGCCGCCTGATTCCATTTATACCATTGGTTATGCCCGTGGAAGTCTGAAAAACATTTCCGGCTCGGTGGAGCAGATTACGGAGAAACAGATGAACCGGGAGCTGATTACCAACCCGCTGGAAGCCATTCAGGGACGAGTGACCGGCCTTACCATCCTGAAGAGCAACAACGGGATGGCGGCGCTGGAGTCGGTGCGTCTGCGGGGAACGACTTCGCTGACCAGCGGCAATGACCCGCTGATTATCGTGGACGGGGTGTTGGGCGACCTGACGATGCTGGCTTCGGTCTATCCTGCCGACATCGAGACCTTTACCATCCTGAAGGATGCGTCGGAGACGGCGCAGTACGGTTCGCGTGGGGCTTCGGGCGTCATCAACATCGTCACCAAGAAGGGACTGGCGGGGAAGACGCGCGTCAACTACAACGGCAGCTTCGGAATCTCGCATGCCTACCGCAGACTGGATATGCTGTCGGGGGCGGAGTATCGCCGGCTGGCGGCGGAACACGGGTGGAGCATCCTCGACAAGGGGTATGATACGGACTTCCAGAAGGCCATCGAACAGACGGGTTTGCAGCAGAACCACAATATCGCATTTTATGGGGGAGGAGAAGCTTCCAATTACAGGGTGTCGCTGGGCTTCCAGAACCGGGAGGGAGTGATCCAGCACGAAGGCATGAAACTGTTTACGGCCAACATGAATATGTCGCAGAAGATGCTCGACGGACTGATTGACTGCGAGCTGGGACTGTTCGGCTCCATGCGGCGCGACCGCACGCTGTTCGACCTGCAGAAGACGTTCTATTCGGCGGCGGCTTTCAATCCTACCTTCCCTGATTTTCCCAATCCGGAGACGGGAGGATGGGACCAGATTACGACGGCCAGCCAGATTACGAATCCGCTGGCCTGGATGGACGTGGACAACCGGGAGGAGACTTCTTATTTCAGTGCCCATGCCCGCCTGACGTTCCATCTATGGAAGGACTTGAAGATGGTGCTGTTCGGCTCTTATACGTACAGCACGACGGAGAATGCACAGTTTCTGCCGACCACGGTGTGGGGCAACGGACAGGCTTACCGGGGCAACCGCAGGGCGGAGTCCATGCTGGGGAATGCCATGCTGACGTACCAGAAGAAGCTGGGAGTGCATTTCCTGGATGTGCTGGCCCTGGGGGAAGTGGAGAAAGACCGCTTTCAGGGGTTTTATACGACCACGACCAATTTTTCATCGAATACGATGGGCTATCACAGCTTGCAGGCGGGGGCCCTGCGTCCCTGGGAGGGAACAGGCTCTTATTACGAAGAGCCGCATCTGGTGTCTTTCCTGGGACGGGTGAACTATACGTACGACGACCGCTATGTGCTGACGGCCAACTTGCGGACGGATGCTTCTTCCAAGTTCGGACGGAACCACAAATGGGGCGTGTTCCCGGCCGTGTCGGTGGCCTGGAACGTGACACAAGAGAAGTTCATGCGGCCGTATCGCTGGATTGACAACCTGAAGCTGAGGATGGGCTACGGACTGGCGGGCAACCAGGGAGGAATTGATTCGTACACCACCCTGTCACTGGTCCGGCCGAACGGGGTGACACCGGTGGGCAACTCGCCGATTGTGACGTATGAAAGCCTGAAGAATGTCAACCCGAACCTGAAATGGGAGGTGAAGTCGACCTTCAATGCGGGGGTGGACATGGGGTTCTACGGCAACCGCGTGCTGCTTTCGGTGAACTATTATCTTTCCAAAACCCGGGATATGCTGTATCAGTATGACGTGAGTGTGCCTCCCTTTGCTTACAACAAACTGCTGGCCAACCTGGGCTCCATGCGGAACAGCGGTACGGAGCTTTCCATCGGCCTGACTCCGCTGCGTACCAAGGATATGGAGCTGAATATCAACGCCAATGTGACGTTCCAGCGCAACAAGCTCCTGTCGCTGAGCGGAATCTATGAAGGGGAACAGGTCAGTGCGGCACAGTATACGGCATTGGCAGGACTCAACGGGGCCGGTCTGCACGGTGGGTACAACCAGATTGTGTATCAGATTGTGGGACAACCGCTGGGAGTTTTCTATCTGCCGCATTGCGAGGGACTTGTGCCGGACGGAAAGGGGGGATACACCTATCAGATTGCCGACCTGAACGGGGGAGGCGTGAACCTGGAGGACGGGGAAGACCGTTATGTGGCCGGACAGGCTACCCCCAAGACGCTGCTGGGATCGAACATCAGTTTCCGGTACAAGCGTTTCGATGTGTCGTTGCAGATAAACGGGGCATTCGGGCACAAGATTTATAACGGAACGTCTCTGACGTATATGAACATGAACAGCCTGCCTGACTACAATGTGTTGGCGGAGGCTCCGGCACGGAACATACGCGACCTCACGGCTACGGACTACTGGCTGGAAAGCGGCAATTACGTGAACTTTGATTACCTCACCGTGGGATGGAACATTCCGCTCCGGAAAACGCGTTACCTGCACGGGGCCCGACTGGCGCTGACCGTCAACAACCTAGGAACCATTTCCGGATATTCGGGACTGACTCCGCTCATCAATTCCACGCTCGTGGACGAGACTTTCGGGGTGGACGACAAACGGACTTACCCGCTTTCAAGAACCTATATCATCAGTTTAAGTCTTAACTTCTAAACCGCTTGTTATGAAAAGAATATATGTTTTTATATCTGCCGCTCTCAGCCTCCTTGCCGGTGCTTCCTGCAGTGCTTATCTCGATGAAAGTCCCAAGGACCGGCTGGACGAGGAAACGGCCTATTCCACGCTGTCGGACGTGCAGCGCAACGGGGTGCTTTCGCTGTACAACTACGTGGGAGGCTATGTCGACAGTCAGGGACTGCAAGGCACCGGGCGGGGCATATACGACCTGAATACCTTCACCACCGACGAGGCGATGATGCCTACCCGCGGAGGCGACTGGTATGACGGGGGATTCTGGCAGGGCTTGTACCTGCATCGCTGGGGAGTGAACAACGAGGCCATTTATGCCACTTGGGAATACCTGTACCGCACGGTGATTCTGTGCAACGGCTCGCTGGAGAAAATCCAGGCTTTTTCGGCGGCGCATCCCACGGAAGAGGTGGCTCCTTTGGTGGCCGAAGTGCGGGCCTTGCGGGCGATGTTTTATTATTATATCATGGATCTTTTCGGCAGTGTGCCTCTCATTGAGAAGAGCAGTCCGGCACTTGAAGAGATTGTTCAGGAAAAACGGTCTAAGGTGTTCTATTTCATCGTGAAAGAGCTGGTGGATTCCGAACCTTTCCTGAGCTTGGAACGGAGCAATCAGCCGGGAGTCTATTATGGAAGGGTGACCCGTCCGGTGGTCTGGTTCCTGTTGGCCAAGCTGGCCCTGAATGCCGAAGTCTATGCCGACGACGACTGGACCGACGGAAGCCGTCCGGACGGGAAATCGCTCTTTTTCGAAGTGGACGGACAGTCGCTGAATGCCTGGCAGACGGTGTGCCGTTATGGGGAGAAACTGGCGGCTGCCGGATACAGCCTGGAAGAAGACTATACGGCCAATTTTGCGGTCTTCAACGAGTCTTCGAAAGAGAATATCTTTGTGATTCCCATGGACAAGACACTGTATGCCAACCAGTTTATCTACCTGTTCCGCTCGCGCCACTACAACCATGCCAAAGCTTACGGACTGGGAGGGGAAAACGGAGCGTCGGCCACAAAGGAAGTGCTGGAAGCTTTCGGCTACGACACGCCGCAGGTGGATACCCGGTTTGATTATTGCTATTTTGCCGGTCCGGTGAACGACCTGGAAGGCCGTCAGGTGATGCTCGACGACGGAGTGACCCCGCTGGTGTATGAGCCGTGGAAGGTAGCCCTCGACGTATCGGGACAGCCCTGGGAAAAGACCGCCGGGGCCCGGATGAAGAAATACGAGGTCGACCCGACGGCCCTCAAAGACGGGAAACTGCTGGACAATGACATCGTGCTCTTCCGCTATGCCGACATGCTGCTCATGCAGAGCGAGGCCAAGGTGCGCAACGGAGAGAACGGCGATGCCGAGCTGAACCGGGTGAGAAGCCGGGTGGGGATGCCTCCGCAGACAGCCACCCTCGACTGTCTGCTGGAAGAACGCATGAGGGAGCTGGCCTGGGAAGGATGGAGGCGGCAAGACCTCATCCGCTTCGGCCGTTTTACCCGTGCCTACAGCGACCGTCCGCAGCTTCCGGGGGAAGAAAACGGGTATACGACGGTATTTCCCATCCCCGAAAAGGTGGTCGGCATGAATCCCAATTTATATCAGCATAAGGGATATTAAGGAAATTTTTGCTTTCTCCAGGTGACAGAATCGCTGTTTTGTCATGTAGATTTTACATTTGCCCACGATATAAAGAAATATTTCTCTAATTCGATGGGCAAATGTTCTTTTTTCACTTCTTTTTTCTTTAATTTTGCACGCAAAATAGAAAACCATTTTTTATAACCTAACATGGCAAATTTAATTAAATTGCGTAAAGGCTTAGACATAAACCTGAAAGGCAAGGCTGCTGCACAAGTGGTGGCTGTAAAGGAGCCGGGATTCTATTCACTGTGTCCCGATGATTTTACAGGCGTGACTCCGAAGGTAGTCGTGAAGGAACAGGAATATGTCATGGCCGGAGGACCCTTGTTTGTAGACAAGAATCATCCTGAAGTGAAATTTGTTTCGCCGGTAAGTGGCGTAGTAACAAGCGTGGAACGTGGAGCAAGACGTAAGGTGATGAGCATTACCGTACAGGCTGCTGCGGAACAGGACTTCGAAGAATTCGGCAAGAAGAGCGTAGCTTCTCTCGACGGGGCTGCCGTAAAGGACGTGTTGCTGAATGCCGGTCTGTTCGCCTTTGTCCGTCAGCGTCCGTATGACGTAGTGGCCGATCCGACTGTAGCACCTCGTGCTATCTTCGTTTCTGCATTCGACACGAACCCGCTGGCTCCAGAATTTGAACTGGCGCTTTCTGGCGAAGAAGCGAATTTCCAGACTGGACTGGATGCGTTGGCTAAGATGGCCAAGACATACCTGAGTATCAGTGTGAACCAGAAGTCACCTGCTTTGACGCAGGCAAAGAATGTGGAAGTCAATGTGTTTGACGGACCTCATCCGGCAGGTAACGTCGGCGTGCAGATTAACCACATTGCTCCGGTAAACAAGGGTGAAACAGTATGGACTATTGATCCGCAGGCTGTCATCTTTATTGGCCGGCTGTTCAATACGGGACGTGTAGACTTTACCCGTACTGTGGCAGTGACTGGTTCGGAAGTGTTGAAACCTGCTTACGTGAAGCTGAAAGTAGGTGCCCTGCTGACAGGTGTATTTGCCAACAATGTAACTACGGACAAGGCTTTGCGTTATATCAGCGGTAACGTATTGACCGGAAAGCAGATTACTGCCAACGGTTATCTGGGAGCCTTCCACAGCCAGGTGACCGTGATTCCGGAAGGAAGCGACGTACACGAAATGCTGGGTTGGATCATGCCGCGTCTGAACGATTTCAGTACCAGCCATTCTTATTTCAGCTGGATGATGGGCAAGAAGAAAGAATATGTGTTGGATGCACGTGTGAAGGGTGGTGAACGCCACATGATCATGTCGAACGAATACGACCACGTACTTCCGATGGATATCCTGCCGGAATACCTGATCAAGGCCATCATTGCGGGCGACATCGACCGTATGGAAGCACTAGGTATTTACGAGGTAGCTCCGGAAGACTTTGCCTTGTGTGAATTTGTCTGCTCTTCAAAGATGGAACTGCAGCGTATTGTTCGCGACGGACTCGACATGCTCCGCCGTGAAATGTGTTAATGCTAACTAAAACGATTATTAATAAATGAACGCGTTAAGAAATTATCTCGATAAGATAAAGCCTAACTTTGAAGAGGGAGGCAAATTTCATGCTTTTCGTTCTGTGTTCGACGGGTTTGAAACATTCCTGTTTGTTCCGAACACTACTTCGAAGACAGGTACGCACATCCACGATGCGATAGACAGCAAACGTATCATGTCGTTCGTGGTGATTGCGCTGATACCGGCCTTGTTGTTCGGTATGTATAATGTAGGTTACCAGCATTTCCATGCTACCAATGTAGAAGGTAGCTTCATCGAAATGTTCGGCTATGGTTTCCTGGCTGTACTGCCGAAAATCATTGTATCCTACGTGGTAGGTCTGGGTATCGAATTTGTGGTAGCCCAGTGGAAGAAGGAAGAAATTCAGGAAGGTTTCCTGGTTTCCGGTATGTTGATTCCGATGATTGTGCCGGTTGAGTGTCCGTTGTGGATGCTGGCCGTGGCTACTGCTTTCTCTGTGGTGTTTGCAAAGGAAGTGTTCGGTGGTACAGGTATGAATATCTTCAATCCGGCGTTGATTACTCGTGCCTTCCTGTTCTTTGCTTATCCGACCAAGATGTCCGGTGATACGGTATGGGTGTCCGGTGACAGCATTTTCGGTTTGGGCAAGACTGTGGACGGGTTGACAGCCGCTACTCCGTTAGGTGTGGCAAAGGTTGCCGAGTGCCCTGCTTTCTCGTGGGATATGGTGACCGGTCTGATTCCGGGCTCTATCGGCGAGACGAGCGTAATTGCCATTGCTATCGGTGCCGTTATCCTGTTATGGTCGGGCGTGGCAAGCTGGAGAACGATGCTGTCAGTATTCGTTGGTGGTGCCGTGATGGGTTGGGTGTTCAACCAATGGGGACCGGATACCGCAGTGGCTCACATGCCTTGGTATGAACATCTGTGCCTGGGTGGTTTTTGTTTTGGTGCCGTGTTCATGGCGACCGACCCTGTCACTTCTTCACGTACGGAGAACGGTAAATACGTTTATGGATTCCTGATCGGTGCCATGGCCATCATCATCCGTGTGCTCAATCCGGGTTATCCCGAAGGCATGATGCTGGCTATCCTGCTGATGAATATCTTTGCACCGCTGATTGACTATGTGGTAGTGCAGAACAATATTTCGCGTCGTGCAAAACGTGCTATGTCTAACAAATAAAAACCGAAAATACAATGAATACCAATAGTAACTCTTATACTATCATTTATGCTTCGGTAATGGTTGTTATCGTTGCATTCCTGCTGGCATTCGTAAGTTCTTCCTTGCGCGAGACGCAGAACAAGAATGTGGAACTTGACACGAAGAAGCAGATTCTTGCTGCACTCAACATCAAGGACGTGAAGGATGCCGAAGTTGAATATAATAAATATGTAAAGGGCGATATGCTGATGAACGTTGACGGTACTCTGACAGAGAATACCGGTGCATTTGCTACCGCTTACGAGAAGGAAGCCAAAGAAAATAACCGTCTGCACGTATTCGTGGCAGAGGTTGACGGTGAGAAGAAATATGTATTTCCCGTTTACGGTGCCGGTCTTTGGGGCGCTATCTGGGGATATGTTGCGCTGAACAGCGACAAGGATACCGTTTATGGTGTTTACTTCTCTCATGCCAGTGAGACTCCGGGTCTGGGTGCCGAAATCGCCAGCACGCATTTCCAGGGAGAGTTCCCCGGAAAGAAAACGTTGGAGAACGGCGAGGTGGCTCTCGGTGTTGTAAAGAACGGCAAGGTCGAGAAACCTGACTATCAGGTGGACGGCATTTCCGGTGGTACCATCACTTCTGTAGGTGTGGATGCCATGTTGAAGGCTTGTCTGAGCAGCTACAAGAACTTTTTAACTAATAATAATGAGGAGGAATAAGAATATGGGACAATTGTTTTCAAAGAAGAATAAAGAAGTATTCTCTACTCCGCTGGGATTGAACAACCCCGTTACCGTGCAGGTATTGGGTATCTGTTCTGCTTTGGCTGTTACTGCCAAACTGGAGCCTGCCATTGTGATGGGTCTTTCAGTGACGGTGATTACAGCATTCTCCAATGTAGTGATTTCACTGCTGCGCAAGACGATACCCAACCGTATCCGTATCATCGTTCAGCTGG
>OLRO01000950.1_pt1 | contig 18721 bp, 17 predicted proteins | sample 1673131 | NCBI WGS metagenome assembly OLRO01 (sample SAMEA3136757, study PRJEB25190) | human gut metagenome | biome: human gut; feature: human-associated habitat; material: faeces | place: Austria | collected 2013 | reverse complement strand
GAAAGAGACAAATATACAACCACAGGTTACGTCCACTATTGCAGGGGACGACGGCGAAGCCGTGGGAAAAAGTGAAGAAAACGCTAAGAAAATGGCTTCCAAAAAGCCTAATGAAGGGCTTAAAAAACCTGATGATGCAGGATGATCGAAATCAATATCATACGTAATATCTGGCGCAAGGGAAAGAGAATTAAGTAGTAATAAAAAGTGTTTGAATGAACAATATAAAGGACATAACAATAAGAAATTACCGCGGAATCCGCTATGCCGAAGTGAGTGGCATGGCGAGGGTGAATGTGTTCCTCGGTAACAACAACTGTGGTAAATCTTCTGTATTGGAGTCTGTGCTTATGCTTTTAGGTGCAAACAGCCCTGCGTTGCCTTTAGCGGTAAACGTGAACAGAAACTATTCAACAGTAGACAAAAACGACTTCGCCTTGTTCTTCCATAATTGTGATGTTGCTAATGTCATAAATATAGAAGCATTCCTTGCAGACAATACATGTATGCGTTTGGATATGCTGTATTCGGAATCTGCGATTGAAGAGATTCCCGTTTCTGATATGCAGAATGGTATAATTGAAACGTTGAAAAGATACACTCTCAATCAGAAATATACATATGGCGCAAAAGAGTATCGTACAGCATTGGTGTATAACGCAAAAGATTCTAAATTGTCTTTTGTTCCTGCTGAAGAAAATGCGAAGTGTCCTTCTGCATTCTACATGGCACCACGTTATAACTTCAATGACTACATTAGCCATTTCAATCAAATTGTAACAGACAAGGAAAAAGCCAAGGTAGTAGAAGTGTTGAATTCTATAGAGCCGAGAATAAAAGACGTAACGGTAATAGGTCACAATGTTATGGTTGACACTGGTCTTGACAAGCTTATACCGATAAATCTTATGGGTGATGGTACACGTAAGTTGTTTACAATAGTGACAGCGTTGTATAATGCAAAGAATGGAATTCTTATAATTGATGAAGTGGATAATGGACTTTATTATAAGTCTATGAAATTCTTGTGGAAATCAATACTAAAGATGTCGCAAGAATATGATATACAGGTATTCCTTTCTACTCATAGTGTAGACTCCCTAAATGCATTGAACACTTTGCTTGAAGACGAAATGCCGGAATGTCAGAGTAATGTTAAGATATTCACGTTACGCAAGAATATGCATGATGAATTGAAATCTTATGATTATCAATTCGAAAAATTCAACTATTTGCTTGATAGGGAGGAGGAAATAAGATGAGGAAACTGCATGTATTTATTGAAACTTCAATATCGTCAGCAAAGATTCATATATAACAACGTTCAAGCATAGTAGAAAAGAGAATGAGATGATAAAAAAGTGGAGATTGGAATTTCTCGAATGCTGAATATAAGTATTCGTATACAGTGTTTTATGTTTATTAATTCCATTTCCTATAGCAGTTAACCATATAGTAAGATAAATAGACATAATGGAAAATAATAAGAATAACAATGAGGTGATTGACCTAAGAGTGGTTTTTAAGAAGATAATGGACAATAAAATGTTATACTTCAAGGTAATGCCAATAGTATTTGTTCTATCTTGTGCATATATCTTGTGTATACCTCGTACATACACCTCAAGCCTCAGCCTTGCACCTGAGATGAATAATAATTCAAGCCTTGGTGGAACAATTGGGTCTCTGGCTTCATCATTTGGTTTCGACATTGGTAGCATGGAAACATCAGATGCCATAAATCCTATGCTCTACCCTGATTTGATGGAAGACAATGGGTTTATTGTTGGTTTATTCAATATAAAGGTAGCATCTGCAGATGGTGAAATAAAATGTAACTACTACGATTATCTCACCAAACATCAAGATGCACCATTTTGGTCAAAAGGAATAAATAGTATAAAAAAGCTTTTTGCAGAGAAAGAAACTCAGATAAAAGGTGTTTCTAAAAGTAGTCCATACATGCTTTCAAAAAGACAAGATGGCATAGCAGAGGATATTCGTAAAGACATTACCATCAGTATTGACAAGAAAACAGCTGTTATTACTATTACTGCCCAAGCGCAAGACCCTCTGATTTGCAAGACCCTTGCCGACTCTGTAAAACAACGTCTACAAGTTTTCATTACCAACTATCGTACAAGCAAGTCACGTGTAGACGAGGAATACTATAAGAATTTGGCAGCCGAAGCTAAGGATGAATATGAAAAAGCTCGCCAGTTATATGGTTCGTATGCAGATGCCAATACCGATGTGCAACTTGCAAGTCTTCGCTCCAAGCAAGAAGACTTGGAGAACGACATGCAGCTTAAATACAATGCTTACACCGCTATGACAACGCAATATCAGGCAGCCAAGGCAAAGGTTCAGGAACGCACACCTGCCTTTACTCTAGTAAAAGGAGCTGCTGTCCCTGTAAAGGCGTCAGGTCCAAAGAGAATGATTTTTGTTATCGGCATGTGTATACTTGCATTCATTGGATGTACAATATATATTCTAAAAAACAATATTAAAAGATTTTTCATACAAGAAAATATCTAATAGATGGATACTAATAAAAGAATAGTAGTAAATACGTTCGCACAACATATTAGAGCAATAGTGAACATTCTAATGTCATTATTTGCAACTCGTTATATATTGCTAGCTTTGGGAAGTTCTGACTTTGGAATATTCTCATTGATAGGAAGTACTGTTGCCATGTTAGGATTCATTACCAATGCTTTAGTTGTTACGACTCAACGCCATCTATCTTATTGTCATGGAGCCAATAAAACAGATGAAATACGAATTGTATTTTCTAATAGTCTTTTTGTCCATATAATTATCAGTTTAGTATTAATTATGGGTCTATCATTGATAGAGCCTTTGCTATTTAATGGATTTCTTGAAATAAAAAGCGACAGGGTTTTAGTAGCTGAATATGTATATTTTATAGTCATAACAATGTTAGTATTATCAATACTGACATCCCCTTTTAGAGCGTTGTTTATAGCTCGCGAAAATATAGTATACATTTCATTTATAGACATTCTTGATGGTGCCATTAGACTGGGGCTCGCTATAATTCTTCTTTACATAAATACAGACAAGCTTCTTACATACGCATGGATGATGCTTTCAATTTCTATATTTAATTTGTTAGCATTTTCTGTATATGCAAAAAAACATTTCTCAGAAACATGCCTATGGCCACAAAGAAAAGATATTAGCAAAAATGTCATTATAAAAATACTCGATTTCGCAGGTTGGACTTTTTATAGTACAGGATGCATTATAGGAAGAAACCAAGGAATGGCAATCGTATTGAATTCTTTCTTTGGTACAATTATAAATACAGCATATGGAATAGCATCACAGATACTAAATGCAGTACAGTTTATTTCTCAGGCCATCATCAACGCCATGAGCCCACAAATTATAAAAGCAGAAGGTAACAAAGATAGAAAACGTATGCTTTCACTTTCTGAGGTTTCATGCAAATATTCTTATTTACTTTTAGCCATCATAGTAATTCCAACTTGTTTTGAGATGCCATCTATTTTATCAATATGGCTTGGCTCCATTCCTGATTATACCATATTCATAAGCAGAATATTACTAATTTCCGCATTAGTTGATCAAATATCAATGGGATTGGGAGTTGCGAATCAAGCTATAGGAAACATACGCAACTATTCAATTACCATCAACACCATAAAAATAATAACTTTGCCTGCAATATACATATTATTATATATGGGATATGAAATACAACAAACTATGTGGATATATTTAGCTATAGAAGCTGTTTGTTCTATAACTCGTATTCCTTTCCTAAAATATTCAGCAGGACTCTCTGTTAGACATTACATTACAAAAGTATTATTAAAGATTTCTGTTCCAACTATACTAATTGTTGTTGCTTGTTTACTATGCACTAATATCAATGCTAGTAGTTGGCGTTTTCTATTGACATATATAATATCAATGTTAACAGGAGCTATCTCAATATGGATAACTGCCCTAACTCGGAAAGAAAAAGAGATATCATTACAAATGATTAAAATTAAAAGATAAGCAATATGAATATCATTATAAAGAAACTACTTGGAGTATGGTATAAACCTATTCAGAATTACATATTCAAAATCATAGGAGTAATATCACCAAAGACTCTTGTTTCAATTCAATACAAAAGAGGATTTAAACATGCATTAAATTGGCAAGACCCTAAAGATATCAACGAAAAAATAAACTGGCTAAAGTTCAATTCTAACACAGAGATTTGGACAAAGCTCACAGACAAATACCTCGTTAGAGAACATATTGCAAAAATGGGATTTGCAGATATGCTCGTAAAGCTTTATGGCAAATGGGAAAAGCCTGAAGATATAGATTGGCATGCGTTACCTAAAAAATTCATCATGAAGACCAACAATGGTAGTGGTGAAGTTTTTATTTGCAATGATAAGTCAACCATTAACATCAACGAATGGACAGCTCGTTTCAAAAAGATGCTCTCTGTAAAATTCGGAGACTCTATGGGCGAACCACACTATAATAAGATTCCACCATGCATTATTGCTGAAGAATTATTAGACATCAAAAAACAGCCTATAGCAACATCATCATTGATAGACTATAAAATATGGTCTTTTAATGGAAAGCCTGCATATATATGGGCTTGCTACAATCGAACTTCTACATCTGTAGAAGTAGGCGTATATGATTTGGATTGGAATTTCCATCCTGAATATTCTATCTCCACTCCACATTACAAATTGGCAAAAACTACAATGCCACGTCCTAAATCACTTGATACGATGCTTAAAGTAGCATCAGTTTTATCAAAAGGATTTCCCGAGGTACGTGTAGACTTATATGAAGTAGATAACAAGCCATATTTTGGTGAACTAACCTTCACATCCGCTGGAGGTTTTAACGATTTCTATACACCCGATTTTCTAAAGATATTAGGAGATCTCACTATAATTAAAGAAAAGGTATGACTGATAAAATAAATACACAACTCATAATTCAAGTAAGCATACTGACTTTACTTATCCTAAATGTCAGTATTAGTTTTACAGCATTTGACTTTCTACAAGGATGCTCTTATCTTGTATGGGGTCTATGCTGTATATCGTTCTTGGGATTAAGTGTACTATTTATCAAGAAACCTTATATAACTTACCTCGATGCTTGTGTTCTGACATACCTAATTGTAATAATTGTATCAACATTTATAAATGGTACGGATTTAAAAACGGCATTATACCGTTCAATCGAATTAATATTATTAATGTTAATATACAACCAATGGGAGAAGCCTAACGTTGTAGCAAAGACTTTTGCTATAGTATTATCATTGTGTATATATTTAAATCTTCTAATAATGATTATTTTTCCAGACTGGATGTTTGCAGCCAAAGATACTTTTGATAGTCATTTACTAGGTGGCAACTATAATCAGATTGGAAGTAGACTTATATTCGCACTTACTCTAACTATATTATGTTTTCGCTTCAGCAAATGGTGGATTGTAAACTTTATTTTTCTTTCCATCACCTCTATAACAATATTGGCCCTTGTTGGATCCATGACATCTTTGTCATGTATCATCTTATTCACACTTTTTTGTTTAATTCCATCTGTAAAAATTCAGAAAATATGTCTAATATGCTTTTTTATATTCTATCTCATATTTCAATTTGGCGTTTGTTTTAATGGAGAAGGATTGCATAATAACAAGATGGCTGTATATATCATTGAAGATGTTTTAGGCAAAGATATTACATTTACCAATCGTACACAACTTTGGGATGCTGCGGGCAAAAAAATTGTAGAATCGCCAATATTAGGATATGGATTTGTTGATAAGGAATGGTATCTTGCAAACATGGAGTCTTTTGCCATCGGTCCTCACAATTTTATATATAGTATATTGTTAAATGGTGGACTAACTCTAATAGCGATACTACTATTATCTATTGTTATTATGTTTCGACGGTTAATAGGGCATATTGACAAGACTGCCACTATTGTTCTTATGGGAACTTGCGTTTTTCTTTTCATGTCAACAATGGAAGTTTTTCCTTTCTTTTTCTTCTTTGGTTTAATATATACTTTGTATTACTACCCTTCCATAAATTTCAAAAGCGATGAAGAATAGTTTTCATAATCCCACATCAACATCACCAACTCTATCTATTGTTATTCCTTTCTTCAATAAGAAAATATTGACAGGAAAAATGATAGACAGCATCATTGCAAACAAATTCACTTCATGGGAATTGCTTGCCATAGATGATGGCTCAAACCAAGAAACATTGGAGTACTTAAAGAAATATGAAGTATATGACAACATACAGATTATACATAGAAATATTGAGCCAAAAGGCGCACAGACATGTAGAAATATAGGTCTTCAGAAAGCCCGTGGAGAATATATTGTTTTTTTTGACTCTGATGATTATATTACACCAACATGTTTAGGTACAAGGGTCTCTGAAATTACCAAACGCCCAGATTTAGACTTTATGGTATTTCCTTCAGCCACTTTAGTTGATGAAGACTTTAATGCAAATGCAAAAGAATTCATTTTCGGCTATAAGGTTTACAAAGACGATATTAAGGCTTTCGCACGAAGAGAGCTTCCATTTATCGTATGGTCGAACATCTATCGTACAGCATCTATACGTAGGAATTCTCTAGAATGGGATACAAATCTCTTATCTCTACAAGATGCAGATTTCAACCTTCGTGCAATATTGGCAGGTTTGAAATACGACTATTGCAAAACAAAAGCCGATTATGGCTACAGGATATTCTATTGCAATGATTCTGTATCAAAGAAAATCTGTTCATCAGATCATTTTAATAGTCATATATATGCATCAGAAAATTTCTTTAAATACTTAAGATTACATTTTGGGCATAAATACGATACTGCTGTATTCCAAGGTGTTTTAAATCTTTATAATAATATTTTTACAGATGGAGTAGACATAAACTATGCTAAACAAATGGCAGAATGTCTAAAAAAATATCATAAGTTATATGGAACTCTATTAAAGATACAGATTGCCATAACAGAAGTACTCGAGCATCTATTACCCAAAAAACGAGCACGACAAATTCCTATGGTGCCATATCTTCTTCCTTTTATTATAAGAAAGAAAATGACTAGAAAAAAAATTAATCCTATTATGTAATATCAACATGAAACGTTTATCAATAATCATAGTAACCTACAACTCCGAACACGACATCTACGATTGCGTGAGCTCGATTATGAAGTTCTCAGATATCCCTCTGTCTGAGATTGAACTCATCATCGTCGACAATAACAGTCGCGATACAGATACCATGTTCATAAAGCTAAAGGAGCTATATGGCAACGACATCGTATTGATAAAAAATACCCATAACGGTGGCTATGGTCAAGGCAATAATGTTGGTATCAAGAAGGCTACAGCACCTGTGATTCTAATCATGAATCCTGACGTGCGACTAATAGAGCCATTTTTCAAGACTGCAGTAGAAGCTTTCGAGAACGACTCTGAATTGGCTATGTACGGTATGAAACAGATGTTAACTCCTACCCTACCAAGCACAAACTCCTTCACCTGTACTTATGCCATAAACGGATATGTACAGACCATAATGTCGTCGGTATGCAACCGCTACGACCACTACATTGCAAAATACATGCATTTCTCTGGTTCTTGCTTTTATATCCGTAAGCAAATGTTTGAACATGCAGGACTTTTCGATGAGTCTGTTTTTATGTATGGCGAAGAAGAAGATATACATTATCGTATGTGGCAACTTGGCTATACAAAGATGGTATACAATCCAAAGCTCCACTACATTCACTTAGTAAAAGAACGTAAGCCTGACCTTAAATACGAACTAAAGCTAATTGATGTAGCAGTATTTCAGAATGAGAAAAAAGGATATGCTGCAATTGATATTTTGAAAAACAGATTGCGAAATACCAACCTTCTAATAGTCCGTTGTAAGCTAAAATCTTTTTGTGGTAAACACGACAAGAATCTGGAAGAAATGCTTTTAAAACTAAAGGCAGAAATTAAAAATAAAATCAATACACAACCTAGTAAATAATACTTTATGAAAAAGGCTTTATTAATATACTTCCAAGACTTCCATACCGTAAACAACGGAGGAAGCCTTGTAAACAAACGCAATGCGGAAATGGTTACACAAATTCTTGGAAAAGAAAATGTTGATTTTTATTTCGTAAACAACACAAAGAAACGCAGTCTGTTATCATTAGCTTTCGCTGCATTTCTTTTTCCATTTGGCTATTTTAATGGTTTGACTCCAAGTAAGCTCAAATCCATTATAAAAATGTCGAATAAATACGATTATATTTTAATAAACACGAGCCTTTTTGGTATAATAGCCAAGAAGTTGAAAGAAAATTGTTATAAAGGAAAAGTTATTTGTTTCTTCCACAATATAGAGAGATATTACTATGAAGCAAGAGTGAGCAAGAAGTTACCTTTTAGAAATATCGTTATTAATTGTGCTGCTAAAAATGACGAATATAGTATAAAGCATGCAAGTATATCTATAGGTTTGTGTGAAAGAGATTGTAATATTCTACAAAAAGAATATGGAAAAGAGTTTGATGCTATAGTTCCAGTAACTTTCAACGACAAGTGTGAAGTAAAGAACTATGACCTGCAAATTCTTACCAACAAAAGACCTAAATGTTATTTTATAGGAAGCAACTTTCCTGCTAACTCAGAAGGTCTTTTATGGTTTGTAAAAAATGTATTACCACATGTAGATATCGATTTCAAGGTAATCGGTAAAGATATGGATTTGTTAAAGAATTCAGAAACATGCCTCAAAGATATTACAGTTCTCTCAAATGTACCAGACCTGTCTCAATACTTCGAAGAAGCTGACTTCATGATATTTCCAATATTTTCTGGTAGCGGTATGAAAGTAAAAACATGCGAGGCTTTGATGTATGGTAAAAATATTTTAGGTACTATTGAAACATTCGAAGGTTATGATATTGATACCTCGACTTGTGGTCGACTTTGTAACACCGCAAAAGAATATATAGATACTATAAAGTATTTCGCAGAGAATCCTGTTCCAAAATACAACGTATACTCACGGTCTGTCTTTGAAACAAAATATTCAAATGCCTTTGCGCTTAAAGTATTTAGAGAGTTATTTCAATAAAAACAAGACAAGTGATAGTTTGCTTATAAAATGTTTTGGTATGTTGGAATTAATTGCTACTTTATGCATCATAATATGCCAATGACACTATCTCTATGCACAAAGAATTAGTTCCAGTTATCATGCCAATGTATAATTGCTTTTAAAGAAGTTTATGATATGATTGGTGAATGGTCGAAACTCCAAATACAATATATAATAAGCCTTAGCGTTAAATAATTAGTTTGTAATATATATGAAACATTTATTAATGCTTAAAATTAATGTCGTTGTCATGGCAACATACGTTGTCATGCTCATGATACCAGAACTACTTGTACTGGAAGATTTGCATTAGTGGGCACCATATCTATCTGTGCCTTTCAATTTGGTTGTATATACAGTACTGAGCCCACTTTAAACAGCCTTACTTTTTAAAGTGGGCTCATGTATAGAAAATAACTGATATCGTATGAAATACTGCATATTGACACCACGTTTCCCCTTTCCCGAAAATGGCGGTGACGTGTTGAGAATTAACAATATAGCCAAATATCTGAAGTCTGCCGGCCATGAGCTGATTCTCGTCTCCTTCTGTGAGGGCAATCCTGATATGGCAGCCGCAAAGACTTTGTATGACAAGATATACGTAGTAAAGCGCAAGAAGACCAACTCTATGCTATACTCGCTTGAATATATGCTGAGCGGTCGCCCCATACAGTGTGGCTACTACTACTCTCGGGAATACTCAAAGCTGCTGGGGATGGTAATCGCTAAGGAGAAGCCAGACCGTTTCGTCAGCCATCTGCTCAGGATGATGCCATATCTCACTCAGCATGGAGTGGAGTCGCAATCCATCGTGGAGATGACAGATGCCTTGTCGAAGACCTATACGTTGTCTTCCGGTTTCAAGGGTATGTCGCTGAAAAAGGTGATTTATGCCATCGAGCGCAAGCTCATAAAGAGGTACGAGCGCTTTGTGATGAAGAAATTCCCAAAGGTAGTTCTCGTTTCTCAGGCAGACATCGACTATCTCTCTGCCGAGGGTGACAAGCATTCGCTGGCATTATACACCAATGGTGTGGAGTGTATGGACGAGATACCCGACTCCTACGACCATGACAAGATATGCTTTGTAGGCAATATGAGAACCCTGCAGAATCAGGATGCAGTGTTGCATTTCGTAAACTACATCTTCCCTCTGATTCTGAAGAAGAAGCCCGGAGCCAAATTCTATATAGTAGGAGCGGAACCTCCTAGAAACATCATGGCACTATCGGAGAAATATGATAATGTTGTGGTTACGGGATTTGTAGATGTTCTTTCAGATGCCGTGAAGGATTCCTGTGTGGCTGTAGCGCCAGTTAAGATAGCCGCCGGTATACAGAACAAGGTGCTTGTGGCTATGGGTATGGGAGTGCCTGTGGTGATGTCGTCGCTCATCTCAAGGGCAATTCCGGAGCTTGTCAGTGGTACCAACTGCATCATCGAAGATGCCGACCAGGCTTTTGCCGACGCTTGCATGAGGATGATGGAGAACGAAACCGACCGCAACCGCATTTCCCGCTCAGGCTATGATACCGTAAGGAAATACTATTCATGGCAGGAGAAACTCTCTGGCTACGATCTCTTGAACCCCAAATGGCCTAATGCCCGATTTGGGTTAAAAGCCAAACAAGATCCATCCTTCTAAAGACATAAAATCCAGGCAAATTCTAATGACCGATTTGGGTTGAACTCAGATTCTTGACCCACAAACAGTCTTAAGTATAGAAAAATGCTCCATAATTCCAAGTCACGGAATTATGGAGCATTTTGTAAATTGTGGAATACTGTCGTGTTTTTGAATCCCTTGAATGTCAGTTTCAGCGTTTCCGACTGCAACACCATTTTGCTTCCAGTCAATTTTATTACTTGGAAATTCTCATCCAACTTGGTATTCCTTCACAACATCAATAGAATTGTCTGTAGAACCTCCATCAACAACAATATATTCATAATCAGGATATGTTTGACGAAGTACAGATTCTACGGTATGTCTGATTGTTTTACCACTATTGTAAGAAGCTGTGATTATACTAATTTTCATGTAATCAAATTTATTATTTCTTGAATTGATTCATTGACACCAAGCCTTAGAACTTGGTTCTTGTCCTGCAAAGTTACATTATTTAAATGAAATAGCCAAACTTTTCTGATTATTTTATGTCTATAGATGAAATTTGCTGCCGATTATACAATAAATAATAATATTCTGGGTTATTATAGAAAAGAAAATAAATAAAATACTAAATAATGACACAAGTTATATTGCCTATTATAGGTTCCTTCTTACTGAGCGCTTGTTGTGGCTTCCTGTTTATCCCAGTATTACTGCGTTTCTGCAAGCAGAAGAATTTATACGATATGCCCAACCTTAGAAAGGTTCACCATACAATGATTCCTCGGCTTGGAGGCATTGCCTTCATACCTAGCATGATCATAGCTGCAGTCATTGTCATGTATACGATGACTTCCAATACTATCAATGGCAAACTACAGATAAGCCTATGGAGCATGGGCTTCCTCCTAAGCTTACTTCTGGTTTATGCGGCTGGAATTGTTGACGACATCGTTGGTCTGAACGCCAATATCAAGTTCTTCATCCAGATTGCCGCAGCTTGCATATTACCGCAGTGCGGTCTCTGGATCAATAATCTGTATGGTCTTCTAGGTATATACGAAGTTCCTGCCTACATAGGAATACCGCTAACCATATTTGTCATCGTCTTTATTGACAATGCAATAAACCTGATTGATGGCATTGACGGCTTGGCAGCCAGCTTGTCATTGATTGCATTATGCGGTTTTGTATATTGCTTCATGCAGCATAGTCTTACTGCTTATGAGGTGATGATTTCTGGATTAATTGGTGTTTTGGTTACTTACCTCTACTTCAATGTTTGGGGAAATCCGGCAAAGGGCACGAAAATTTTCATGGGTGATTCCGGCAGTCTTACCCTGGGATTTATCCTGGCTTTCCTGTTCATAAAATCAATAGCCGTAAACCCTAACGTAATGCCAATATCCATGAGTAGAGTATTCTTGGCTTATAGCTTACTTATCGTCCCTACATTTGATGTAGTGAGAGTGGTATTGCATCGCATACGCAAGAAAAAGCCGATATTCAGCCCGGACAAAAGCCATATACATCATAAACTGATGCAACTGGGCATGAGCCAGTATCATGCACTGGCAAGCATCATTTTCCTAGCCTTGTTTTATATCACCATCAATCTGCTGATGTATAACTTGGGCTGTAATTTGACTTTCACCATGGTTACAGATATCGTATTATATACTTTACTCCATTTGCTCATTAATAAAAGAATCAGAAACAAAGCTATCATTTCATGAAAGAAATAGAAAAGACATATATTGATAAAAGTTGTTATATCGAGCGAATTATCAAACGCTCGATAGACATCATGCTATCTGGAGGATGTTTGATAATTTTCTCTCCTCTTTTCGTTCTTATTTCCCTTGCCATCAGATGGGAAGATGGGCTTCCTGTCATATTTAGACAAGAACGAATTGGCCGATATGGAAAACCCTTTCATATATATAAATTCCGCTCTATGAAAATAGATGCAGAAAAAGACGGACCTAACCTGTTGGAAACAAATGAAGACCCCAGACTTACAAAAGTAGGCAAATTTCTGCGAGCCCATCATCTAGATGAATTGCCTCAGCTTTGGAATGTATTCAAGGGAGATATGGCTTTCATAGGTCCTCGTCCTGAACGTAAGTATTACATTGACAAAATCATAGAGCATGATCCTCGATATACTTATCTGTATCAGATTCGTCCGGGAGTAACTTCTTATGCCACCTTATATAATGGATATACGGATACGATGCCAAAGATGCTGAGAAGGCTGAGTCTTGACCTCTTCTACCTGGAACACAGATCCTGGTGGTTTGATGCCAAGATTCTATTCAAAACGTTGGTGAACATTATGTTTGGCAAAATATTCTAATGAATACAAAAAAAGAGTCACTGTGAAGTAACCCTTTCCCGACCGGGGACACCCCAATCCTGAATAAAGAAGCCTTTATCCGATTGCAAAGATATGGTAATTCTTTTATATATGCAAATAAATAGATGATTATTTATTGATTTTTTAAAGAATTAACATAAAAATGAAGGTAACAGATCTGACTCTGTTTGCTCCTGATGTAACTTCTATCTCCATAGCTTGTTTGATCTTAAAGGAGTTAACACTTGTTATTCGCGTCGTAAGCCAGTGGATTACGGGGCGTAAGTAACTAACTTTCGCATCGCAAGTAACTGACTTTTGCATCATAAGTCCCTAACTTTCATACCGTAAGTCCCTGACTTTTGCATCGTAAGTCTTTGATTTCCGTCTCGGAAACAACCGACTTCTGGGTGACAGGGTGACAGAGGTGACAGTGATTTCTGAAGATTTACTCTCGCGCGGGCAGGCAGGAACTTTCGGCCTGATTTTTCCTGCCTGCCCGCGTGCGAGGCGAAATGTTGAAAAACTCGTGTCACCCTGTCACCGTGTCACCGTGAACACAGAGCAGAGAATGCGCTGTATAGCTCTCTTGCTATGGGCATAATCTCTCCTGTCTCCGCCTCCGTTGGCTTTCGGAAGTAGAGATCCGTACATTACTGTTTTTGTCGCGACGCCTCCAAAGTAGGTAATAAGGTACTAATCTGTGTCACACGGTGCAAAGATACAAAAAATAAAATAAATGAGAGTTCCCACAGTGGGAACTCGTAAACGATAATTACTGCTTTTTAAAATCTTTTAAACGACAAGGACTGAAAAATATATCCGATACTAGCAAGTTGCAGAAGAATTTGGAGTTGGAAGACACCTTATCTAACTGTTGGGAAGAATCATACCCAACATAGCATATCGACTATATATTGATGGTAACCATTTTTAGAGAGCGCATATCGAATCAAAACAATGATAAACATCCTGTTTGGCAAAATATTTTAGACATCGAACGCTGTGAAAGGGAAAAAGACAGTTTCGTGACAGTTTTTCCATTTCACAGCTTTTTATTTGGCATTATTTATATAAAACTCTGTTTTCTCGTACAAATAGAAAAGACTCCGCAAAGGTTTTTAAAATATTTTTTTAAGTTGATGGTAAATTTGTTGCCATTTTATTTTTTTGTTTCATTTTTTTTTAGTACCTTTGCAAACGTTATCCTGAATACAATCTTTTTACCTTAAAGAAAACTAATACCTATTGAATGTAGAGCAGTTGTCTGAGAAGATAGCTGCTCTTGTCTTTTTTATAGCTCCCTATATAATAAATACCACAAAACATCCGTTTTTATTTATAGAAACAAGTCTTATCACTTGTATAAATCATCACAGAAGAAACAATGGAAACAGAAGTTAAGAAGATTCCTTATCTCAACCTGAAGGCTATCAATGAGCCTTACGAGAAGGAGATAAAGGATGCAATCAACAAGGTGGTCAACAGCGGATGGTATCTGCAAGGTGAAGCCGTAAAAAGGTTTGAGAAATCGTATGCACAGTTTATCGGTACAGAATACTGCATCAGCTGCGCTAACGGGACGGATGCGCTCAAACTGATGCTGATGGGCGAACTGGCTATCGGAAAGTTACAGAAAGGTGATGAGGTGATCGTGCCTGCCAACACTTATTTCGCTACCGTACTTGCCATCAGCAGCGTAGGACTGACACCTGTATTGGTGGATGCCAATATCGATACATTACAGATAGATGACCAACTGATAGAAGCCCGAATCACACCGAAGGTCAAAGCCATCATGATTGTTCATCTCTATGGCAAACTGGCATGGACTCCGAAGATTGCTGAAATCTGCAAGAAGCATCATCTCTTGCTTTTCGAAGACAATGCACAGGGATTCGGATGCTCCACTACTCTAGCTGATTCTTCTGAAAGACCATCGAAAAGAAGATATACCGGAAATCTTTCAGATGCTGCCGCCCATAGTTTTTATCCTAGCAAGAATCTGGGAGCTTTGGGAGATGCGGGAGCTGTAACTACCAATAACAGGGAATTGGCGGAAGCCATCATGTCACTACACGAATATGGAAAGATAGAAGACGGCATCTTCAGATACCAGGGCGTCAACTCGCGCATGGATGAGATTCAGGCTGCAGTACTGAATGTGAAACTGCAATATCCTGAAAACGAACAGAAAGCGAGATACAGACAGGTACAGCTATATCTGGAGCATCTGGATGACAGCATCAAAGACAGATGCATCGCTGCGAAACTCATCTCTCCGGCTCATGAAAATGTTTTCCACGTCTTCCCTTTCCTTACCCCGAAGCGAGACCAACTGAAAGCTTTCCTGGCTGAGAATGGGGTCGGCACAAAGATTCATTACTTCCGCCCACCCTATCTGCAGCCATGCTATCCGGAAATGAATCATCTGGAATTTCCGGTAGCCAAGAGAATAGCTGACGAAGAACTGAGTCTGCCTTGCAACTCATCGCTCAACGATGAAGATATCATCAGAGTAAGCAAACTCATCAACCAGTTCTTGGTTTAAAGGTACTGCACCTTGGCACCGATAGAGAGGCCGAAGACATCCCAGAAACCGGCATTGCCGTTACGGTAGAAACGCATAAAGTAGATATCCGTTGTACCCAACTCATAGAAGAACGTAATACTCTTGATACGCTTACGTTTATTGTGCGGAATATCATACTTAAAACGTTCACCCAAGGCGATATTAGGACGGACTCTGGTAGAGAACGGATAGTAGCCGCTTTCATACTTGGTAGGCTGCTTTGTCCAGAAATCATGTCCGAACACCGTATTGAAATACAGGCTGCACTCCAGCGGTTCAAACCACCAGCCCTTACCGATATTGCGACGCCAAGGAATGAAATTTTCCTTGAGCGTCATGGTAAACTTCTCATCGTCAGAACTGAACTTCGGGATGTAGCCAAACAAGAGTTGCGTTTCCCACTGGCGGCGCTTACCATATTCCCATCCGATACCCAGCGAAATGATACCCATATTGCCACAGGTCTGAATGATGCCACTAGTAGGTATCAGCAAATCCCAATGCTTACGGTAGCGCATGACGCGGCGGTCATATCGGGTCAGTTTGCCATCCGCCAACACCAGAGTATCATGAACGATACTATCCGTCAGTTCCAACTCCTCACTTTTCCCGGTAACCTCATCGGCAGCATGAACCTGTACAGAACCTGCAGCAAACAAAGCTCCCAGAATGAATATATGTTTAAAACTCAATAATTTCATAACGATAATCTGTTGGAGTAATGGTGAATATATAGTATTGATGCTTAGCGGCATTGGCCACCTGATAATAGATGATGCCATCGCCATAAATATCTTCTTGCTTGGTATGATGACCATGACCGTAAAGGCAGCACATCAAACCAGGGAACTGATGCGTATAAAAATTGAAGACCTTAGCTACATTATTATTAAACTGCTCTGAATAAGGGGCAGCATGCATGCAGACAACGGTACGCGAAAAGTCGTCTGCATCTGCCTTAACCTGCTCTTCCATGAAATCGAAATTAGGTACAGGGCGGGAATAGTCAAACTCTATGGCATTGGTATTGAGGCAGACAAACTTTACCTTACCGGCGATGAAACTGAAATCCGGATTACCAAAGATTTTCTGATAAGACTGGTTACCAGTTCCCAAACAGTCATGATTACCCAGCAGAGCCACGAAAGGTATCTTCAACTTCTGAAGATGGTCACGGGTCCACTGAAACTCACGGGTAGCACCAAAGTCGGTAAGGTCTCCACAATGAATCACGAAATCGAGGGAATCACTGCGGCGATTGATATCATTAACCTCACTCTTCAAATCATCCAACCACTGGTGTGAATCGCTGATCATAGCAAAACGGATTGTATCTTTCGACTTTACTGCAGCCTCAATCTTCTGAATATTGGTAACATTCAGATTTCTATCGCCGTCGACATGCACATCATACGGATGGACATCGAAGACGGTATCGCAGGATGCCACCATACAGAGACAACAGGCAGCCAGGATATAGGAAATAATTTTATGCATTCTTGTCTTATTATCTTTAAAAACTCTTTCTTATAACTCTTAAATACTACTTTTTCTTCTTTTTCAACCTTGCATAGAAACCTTGCAACCTGCCAGGCTGACAACCGGCATCAAGCAGTTTCTTCAAATCACGATAGGCTTCGTCCTTTCTTCCAAGCTGAATCAGGATGTCTACATGATTGAAAGCAAAATCCTCATTACCGGCATCCAACTCCATCGCCTTGGCGTAATCAAACTCTGCCAGCTCAAGCATACCCCTCTCCTTCTCCATGCCCCCTCTTGCAGCATAAGCCATCGCACTGTCAGGGTACTGCTCTATCAGACTGTTAATGCCATCGTAAGCCTCGGTATAATGCTTATCTTTCTCATTGAGCAAAGCCAGACCGAGTTGTGCCTGGAAATTGCCAGGAACAAGTACCAGAAGATTCTGATAATCCAGACGCGCAAAGTTATAACGGAGCAACTTCTCATTGACAAAGGCACGATAGAACAAACCGGCGATATTGGTATTGTTCAGAAAGAGTACCTTATCAAGATCATCCTTGGCATATTGCCACTGCTCCAACTGGATATTCCAAGCAGCCTTTTTCAGTCGCAGATCGATACTGTCGGGATGATATGCAAGCATTTCTGTAGCCTTGGAGAGTGAATCGCGCAAGGCTTTATTCTGAGCAGCACGTGCCTTGTCGGCATCTACGTTCTGCGCAGATACAGACAAAGAAACCATCGATGCCAATAATAATGTATAAAAACTTTTCATGGTGCAAAGTTAAGAAGACTTTTGGAAACTGCCAAATAAAAAACTATAAAACTTATTTGAGTTTACAAAAAGAACTAAAATTCAGAAAGACAGGACAATCAACAAGAAAAGCCTTAAGAGAAAGAAACACTCCTCTTAAGGCTTTTATCTATAAAGCATCTGGATAGAAAATTCACCCAGCGCCGAAAAATCCATTTACAGATTAAGCATTCTTAATCCAGTTAACGATCCATGCGCCAACCTCAGTTGTGCCATAGTGAGCACCACCCTCAACCTGAATTTCAGGTGTGCGGACATTGGCATCGAGAGAAGCATCTACAGCCTTGCGAATCAAGGCGCCCTCCTCGTTCAAGCCGAAGTGCTCCAACAACATAGCTGCAGAAAGAATCTGAGCTACCGGGTTAGCCAGGTTCTTGCCAGCTGCCTGTGGCCATGAACCATGAACAGGCTCGAACAATGGTGTGTGCTCACCGAGAGAGCTAGATGGCTGCAAGCCCATAGAACCGGTGATGCAAGAAGTCTCATCGGTCAGGATATCGCCGAAGGTATTCTCTGTAACGATAACATCGAAGAATGTAGGCTCAGTCAATACGCGCATAGAAGCGTTGTCGATGAACATATAATCGGTGTTTACCTCAGGATACTGTGGCTCCATCTCCTTGGCAATCTGACGCCAGAGACGAGAAG
>OLRO01000947.1_pt1 | contig 18734 bp, 19 predicted proteins | sample 1673131 | NCBI WGS metagenome assembly OLRO01 (sample SAMEA3136757, study PRJEB25190) | human gut metagenome | biome: human gut; feature: human-associated habitat; material: faeces | place: Austria | collected 2013 | reverse complement strand
CAAAACAAATAGAGACAGATGTACTTTGTACTTTATCTGTCTCTTTTGTTTTGTCTTATGTTTCCACTCTTTGAATAATATTTTATAAACTAATTTCAATTATAGTTAATTACAATAAATCTTTAGTCATTATTTTTGATTTTCTACATCTGGAACCCAGCTTGCAAATCTTTTTAAAACTTCGTCTGTTCTGACGTAAAATGGTTCGTTTTTGTTTAACTTTGAAATTTCTGTCATTTCTTCATTTGTTAATGCAAAATCAAAAATATTAATATTTTCTTTTATATGATTTTCGCTTCTTGCTCCTGGTATAACTATATATCCTATTTGAATATGCCATTTTAATATAATTTGTGCATTTGATTTATTATATTTTTGTGCAAGTGATTCAATTATTTTTTCACTCATAATTGAATTATTTCCTCTTCCTCCTAATGGATACCATGATTGAAGTGATATGTCAGTGTCAGTGGGGACGGTTCTTTTTGACAACTTTTTAAAGCTACATTCAAAATGTATGCCAAAAGTTGTCAAAAAGAACCGTCCCCACTGACAAAGTTGTCAAAAAGAACCGTTTCCACTGACACCCGTCTCAAATCTTAATTATCCAATCCAGCTTTCATCACTTGGATTATTTCTAAATTTTATTAATTTTTCTTTTGCCTCTGATTTTATATATCCTTGCTCTGCAGCTACTTCTACCATTGTGTCAAAGTTTGATAGACTTACATTTTTGACTTTAGCTTCTGATAATGCTTTAACACTTTTTTCCATGTTATATGTGAATATACTAACAATACCTAATACAATTGCACCTGCTTCTCTTAATACATTTACAACTTCTATAACACTTTCTCCAGTTGAAATTAAATCTTCTATAACAACAACTTTTTGTCCTTTTATTAATCGTCCTTCTATTTGATTTTTTCTTCCGTGGTCTTTACTGCTTCCTCTTACATATCCCATTGGTAATCCTAAAATGTCTGCTGTACTTGTTACCATTAGTACCTCTGTACCTGGGAAATTTTCTTGAATTAAACTTGCTAATCCTTCTTCAACACCATTTCTAACCATTGGTGATGTTAAAGTTAATCTGTTGTCACAGTAAATTGGACTTTTGATTCCACTTGCCCATGTAAACTGGTCATCTTTCTTTAAAAATATAGCCTCTATTGATAATAAATCCTTTGCAATTTTTGTTTCTAAATTTTCCATAATAATCGTTTCCTTTCTTTTTTTGGGGTTGTCTCTTTTTATTTTTTCAGGACCGTTCCCCTTTTTCTTTCTTCCAGGTCCGTCCCCGTTTTCTTCTTTCCAGGACCGTCCCTCTTTTTCTTCTTCAAGGACCGTCACATTTTTTTGTTTCTTCGTTTACTTATTTTACATAATATAGTATAATTATTATATAAAATTCTTTTTTATCCTCAAATGACAATTGGCATTTTTCTTTTGGGGTTTCATATATAATTTTGTTTCATCAGTAAAGATTGGAGGAATATGATGAAAAACATTTTTTGCTATTTCAAGGGCGAAAGAAAGATTTGGGCGTTTATTGCTCTTATTATTTCGTCTACCTTCTGCAATATCGCAGATCCATATCTAAATGGTCTTTTGGTTAACTCGCTTTCTGAGAAAAGATTTTTGGATATGATTGGATTTTCGATTTTAATTGCAGTAGTTTCTATTGCACTTGCTGCAATGCGGTATGGCATTAATTATATTGCTGTATCAGTAGAGACTTCAGTTTCTAAAAAACTGGAATCAGATTTGTGTCGGAAGACACTTAATATCAAGGAAGTCTTTTTAAAAGATTTCAAATCTGGCGAACTTTCGAGTATTGCTAAGGATGATCCTTCTAAAATGCTTTCTGACTGCATAAAGGTATTCATGGCAGGATTTGGTATTTTTTCTTCAGTTACTGTTGCAATATATGTTGCATTTCTTAATTTCTGGTGTTTTTTGTTGTACGCCATATTTTTTATCATCATTTTTGCGTATCAAAAAATATCTTTAAAAAAGGAACAGAAAAACAAAATAGCAGAAAAATCTAAGAATGACTCTGCCAAAAGCATTGTCAATCAAATTTTTCGAGGAATTGCTGACATCAAAATATTAAATCTGAAAGATGCAATTTTGGACAAATATGTCAATATTCTCGATTCCGAAATTAATTCACAAAAAGAGCAAGAAAAAACAAAATCTGGCAATAGATTATTTTGTAATGTAGCCTACCAAGTATATACACTATTTTTTATGTTGTTAGGAGTATTTCTGCTTACAACAAATAAGATTTCTATTCAAACTTTTATAACAATCTATTTGTATAGATCATATATGTATAGTTTGTTATTTGATGTTGCAGAAATGAGATCAAATATAGTTGATATAAAGACACTTGCTGGACGTATAAACAAAATTCTATCTATCGATGAAAATAAAGTGGAAAGTTTTGGGAATATTACTGGCACATCCGAAAAAAATTCAATCGAATTTTCAAATGTCACTTTTTCATATGATTCTGGTGAATTATTGAAAAATATTTCATTGAAAATTCATCAAGGAGAAATAATTGGGCTTGTTGGAGCAAGCGGATCTGCAAAAACAACATTGATTAAGCTTCTTAGTAGACAGCTCGATCCTTGTAGTGGCGAGATCTATGTAAATGGACACAATATCAATAATTACTCTTATAAAGGTTATACAGATATTGTTTCAGTTGCTTCTCAACAACCATTTGTATTCTCTTGCAGTATTCGAGAAAATTTACTTATGGTAAAGCCCAATGCTACAGAAGCAGAAATGTGGCATGCATTGGAAAAGACAAAAATTATTGGCTATGTAAAAAGCTTAAAAGATGGGCTTGATACAGTCATCAATGAGTCACTCAATCTCTCTGGTGGCCAATTACAGAGAATTGCACTGGCACGGCTCTTTCTTAAGAATACGCCAATAATAGTCCTCGACGAAGCAACAGCAGCATTGGATAATCAAACACAGGCAGAAATCACTAATATGATTCATGCCGAATCAGCTAATCATATCTTCTTAATTATTGCACATAGAATTGAGGCAATTAAATCTGCTGACAAAATTATATTTATGAAGAATGGAAAAATCGCTGATGAAGGTACTCACCAGGAATTGCTCGCTAAAAATAGTGACTATGTCGCTTTGACAAGCAATAAATAGCAAAAACAAGAGACAGATGTATATTTTACATCTGTCTCCGTTGGTTAATAACATTGTTTTACACATTTACGCGATTTGCAGTATAAAACTTGAGTTTTAAATAACCATAATTTCTTAACTTACTTTTTTTTGCACTATTTACATACACCAACTTATTTTTCAATTCGTCAGTTTCAACTGGAAAAAACATGGAAAATTTTCTATCAGATGAAATAAAAAGTTCATTGCCATCTTTTTTCAAATTTTCATTTTTCACCCAATTTCCACTAATAACCCGAAGTAGTTTGATAGTTACTCCATTCTCTTTTTTTTCAACAATGAATAAAATTGGAACCGATTCATCAATATTAAATTGCTGAATTCTTCCAAAAATATATCCAAAGGTCATAGCGAAAAACATAAATATTGCAAATTTGAACATATGGAACCTCCTTTATGTCCTTATACGAAAACTTTATTTGGTTTTCGTTTTTTGTGTTTGACTTATGATATGGATTTAATTATACTTTGTTTTACATAATATGTAAATAGTTTTGTGCATTTTTTACAAAAAAAATACATATTATTATAAAATTCCAACTTACTTATTAATTATATCTAAAATTTCACTTGGATTAGATACAATTACTTCTGCACCATGTTCATATAAAAATTTTCTATCTCTGAATCCCCAATCTACAATTATTGATTTCATTTTGGAATTTTGAGCAGTTTGTATATCAACTTCTGAATCTCCAATATATATTGATTTTGTACGATCTATATTTAATATTTTTAAAACCTCATTAACCTCATCTGGATCTGGTTTCTTAGCAATGTTTTCTTTTTCTCCAATCTCAACATCAAATAATCCAGTAAAAAATTTCTTGCATAAACTTTTTACTGCAGAATCTTGTTTATTTGAAACAACAGCTGTTTTATATCCTAAATGCTTTAATTCTTTTAATAAATCGATTACTCCATTATATGGTTTGGTATTATCAGTATTATGAATAGCATAATAATCCATAAATAAACTGAATAATTCGTCAATTTTTTCTTCTTCTATATCTGATGGAAGAGCTCTTTCTATAGTTTTTCTTATTCCATTTCCAACAAAAGTACGAACCTCTTCCAATGTTCTTGTTTGATACCCAGCCTGTTGTAAAACATAGTTCAAACTATTCTTTAAATCTTCTAAAGTATTTAATATTGTTCCATCCATATCAAAAATAATAAGATCATATTTCATAAATTTACTTCCTCTCTTTTGGGTGACGGTCCTTGATTTAATCTTTCCAGGACCGTTCCCTTTTTCTTTCTTCCAGGACCGTCCCCTTTTTTTCGTTTTTTATTCTACGCTTTTTAAACTTTCTATCATGTCTATTTTCTTTAGGGCGAAGTATGTTGCTATATTTACTATTATGCTGAAGCCTGTTGTTAGTGCTATTGCGTATATGTAGCTTATTGGTTCTATTGCTGGTTTGAATCTTAGCATATTTATTTCGCATGTTTTTAGAATAAATGCATTTAGGAAATAGCCTCCTATTAAGCCTAGTATTGTTCCTATTATTGTTAATAGTATTGTTTCTCTTGCTACATATGAATATACTTCTTTGTCATAAAATCCTAGTACTTTTATTGTTGCAAGCTCTCGTATTCTTTCACTTATATTGACATTTTGTAAATTGTATAATACTACAAATGCTAGTAATCCTGCTGATACTATTAAGATTATTACAACATAATTTAATGAGCTCATCATATTATCTATTTGACTTGTTAAATTACTTATTACACTTACACCTGAAACCTCATTATCATTCATTATTGCTTTTGATAATTCATTTATTTTTTCTTCTGATAATTCTTTATTTTTTGTAAATAATATATTAGTACTGTAATCCTTTTTGAATAGATTCTGATATGTTTGCTTTGACATATATGCATAATGATATACATAATTTTCAACAATATTAGAAACTTTAACATCTATTTCATTATCGTCTAAATCTTTTATTTTTACTGTATCTCCTTGTTTTACATTTAAAAGTTGTGCTACTTTATCTGTTATACAAATTTCGTTTTCTTTTAAACCTACTTGATTTTTTGTTTTGACATCTTTTATATTTATTAATCCTTCAAGTTTATTTTCATCATCTGGAACTATCATTATTAAACTTTCAGATTTATCATCTTTTTGAGCTGTTACTGATGTCATATATGTTGATACAACCTTTTCAATTTCGTCTTTATTTTTTAGCTCTTGAATATATTTATCTTTTTGATTTTCATCATTTCCACTTTTTAATGTAATTTGCATATCATAATTAAATACATTTTCATATTCTAGTGGGATTATACTTTTTATTGTATTTTTTAATCCAAATCCAGTTACAATAAGAGCTGTACATCCTAATATTCCTATTATTGTCATTAAAAATCTCTTCTTATATCTAAATATATTTCGAACTGTAACTTTTCTTGTAAAAGACAACCTTTTCCATATAAATGGTATATGCTCTAACAATACACGCTTTCCTATTTTTGGAGATTTCGGTCTCATTAAAGTAGCTGGAGTATTTCCAAGCTCTTTTAATGCAGAATATATTGTTGCGCCTATTATACAAATACTTATAAGACCTAATCCTAACATACCATAAAACATATTAAATTCAGCTTTAAATCCGGATATTTGGTACATCATTTGGTACATTTTAAATATAATTGTTGGGATTAAAACAAAACCTACACACATACCTAAAATTCCACCTATTACTGTGGCCAATGTTGCATAAATTACATACTTACTTATTATTTGAAATTTATTATATCCTAATGCCTTCAATGTTCCAATTTGACTTCTTTGCTCTTCTACCATTCTTGTCATTGAATTTAATGATATTAATGTTGCTACTATAAAAAACACAATTGGAAAAACATTTCCTAAATTTTTTATACTATGCGTATCTTGAATATAACTGTTATATCCATCATTATTATATCTATCAAAAATGTACCATTTTGGACTTTCTATATCTGCAATTTTTGATTTAGCATCAATTAATTCTTTTTCAGCATCATTAATTTTTTGATTATATTCATTTTTACTTTTTTCAAGTTCTTCTTCTCCATTTTTTATTTTTTCTTTAGACTGTTCAAGCTCTTTTTTAGCATTTTCTATTTTGGTTTGAGCCTCTTTTTTACTCGCATTTAAGGTATTTTCTTGTTTTTGTAACTCCTTTTTTCCAGTGCTTATTTGATTTTTAGCTTTTTCAATTTCACTTTTTGCTGTTGAAATTCCGGATTCAATCGATTTTATTCCAGATTCCAGCTCATTTTTATTTTTATTTAATTCATTCAGTTGTTGTTCAAGTGATGATTTAGTTTGCTCTAATTGTTTTCTTTGATCAGCTGGCAAATTATTATTTTTTAGTGATTCTATAATATTTTTATAATTTGTATTTATTTTATCTATTCCACTATTTACATCATTTAATTTTGTATTTAAATCATTTTTTTGTTTTTCATATTCTTCAATTTTCGAATTAACTTCTTTTTCCTTACTTGATAGCTCATTTTCAGATTTGCTTATTTCTTCTTTTGCAGATTTTATTTGTTTTTCAGCAGATGAAAACTTATATTCCGCTTCTTTTTCATTTTTACTAATTTTCGCTTCTGCAGACTCAATTTTCTTTTTTCCATCAGTAAGCTCTTTTTCCGCATCATCAATTTTAGTTTGACCATTTTGCTTTTCTTCATTAAAAGTTTGCTCTGCATCATTTAATTTATTTGTAGCAGATGTAATTAATTGATTATATCTAGCTTGTTCCCTTTGGTCTTTAATTTTTTCAACATTATCAGTTATATTATCTATATAATTTTCATATTCATCTGTTGAAGTTGTATATTCATTTGCATTTTTTACTTTTGCATATATTCGTGTGTATATATCATTTGCATTAATATTTTTATCAGATATATACATAAAATAATCAACAGATCCAGAGCCTAAATTACTTGTTCCTCTGTTTCTTGATATATATAATGGACTTTTTACAGTTCCAACTATTTTTAACTTATTTTGCTTCAAATAATTGACTTTATCACCATTATCATTTGTAGAATCTTCAACCTTTAAATCTATATAATCACCAATTTTTTTATTTTTCGTTTTCAAAAAACTATCTTCCACAACACATTCATCTTCATTTATTGGAAGATTTCCTTCTAAAACTATCGGAACATTTATATTATTTGCACATAATAATTTCACAACAATTTCTTCATTGTCATTTTCAATTATGGCATCTTTTTCATATGTTCCTTCAACTTGATCTATTCCATCAATTTTAGCAATTTCATTTAAATCATCATTAGTTAATCCCAATGTAGATACAATTTCTAAATCATATATGTTTTGCTCTTTATAATATCTGTCTATTGTATCAATCATATCTGGTGAAGTTGCTTTTATACCAGCAAAGAATCCCACTCCTAAAAATGCCATCATTAATATAGAAATAAATCTTTTTAATGTATTTTTTATTTGTTTTACGCTATCTTTAACTAAAGCTCTTTTCATAAACACACTCCTTTACCATTCAATTTCTTCAATTGGCTTAGGATTTGGATTTATTTCCATACTTTCAACACTACCGTTTTTAAATCTTATAATTCTATCTGCCATAGGAGCTAATGCGCCATTATGTGTTATTATTAAAACTGTCATATTTTCTTTTCTTGCAGTATCTTGCAATAATTTTAATATCTGTTTACCAGTTTTATAATCTAAAGCACCTGTTGGTTCATCACATAAAAGCAATTTAGGATTTTTAGCTATAGCTCTTGCAATAGCAACTCTTTGCTGTTCTCCACCTGAAAGTTGTGATGGAAAATTATTTTTTCTGTCTTTTAGGCCAACCTTTTCTATAACTTCATCTACATTTAAAGAATCATTACAAATTTCAGTCGCCAATTCAACATTTTCCTTTGCAGTTAAATTTTGAACTAAATTATAAAATTGAAATACAAAACCAATATCATTTCTTCTATATTGTATAAGCTCTTTATTTTTTAGTTTCGTTACATTTTTTCCATCAACCAAAACAAGACCACTTGTTGCTGAATCCATACCACCTAATATATTTAAAGTAGTAGTCTTTCCAGCACCAGATGGTCCAACAATTACAACAAGCTCTCCTTTTTCAATTTCAAAATTTGTATCATCTAAGGCCTTTATTGTAATTTCCCCCATTTTATATTCTTTAATAACATTTTTAAATTCTATATATGACATCTAAATCTCTTCCTTTTTTTATTTTATGTGTATATTATATCATACATTAAACAAATTGAAAAGCCATATAATTTATACTAATCTTATATTTTTCATTTTTATTTTTTAATATAAAAAAACTCCAAACACTTAATAATAAAATGTTTGGAGACCAGCATTGAATTATGTGTTTGATATGGATATGTTTTTGCTGGTTTTACACAAAATGCTTTTTAATGCATATTGTATTTTTATTATACAATTTTTAATCAATTATGTCAAGCTTTTTTGAAAAAAATTCCATTTTTTGTATTTTTTATACTATATACTCAATTGTATTATTTGAAAAATACTTATTCATTTGTTCTCGTAAAAAATTTTCGCCTTCTTTTCTTATATCATTTTTATACCTATACTTTCCTCTTCCTCGTCCTGTCATAATTTTTTCATTGTATAGATTTATTGCATTTGGAAAAGCTTCTTCATTTATCTTTGTATGAACATAACTATATGTCATAAAAATAATTTCAAAAAACACATCACTTTTTACTTTTTCTGATAATTCTTCATTTAATCTTTTAATTAATTCTGAGTATAATTGTTTCCAATTATCTACTAAAATAACTGGTGCAATTAATATTCCTATTTTATATCCCGCTTCTTTTAGTTTATTAATTGCTTCAATTCTTCCTTTTAATCTAGAAGTACCAAATTCAACTTTATTAATTATTTCTTCTGGATTAACACTCATTCTAATAATTACTCTTCCTTGATGATCCAATGTTAGCAAATCATCTATCATATCAAATTTTGTAGGAAATGTTAGATATCCTTTAGAAGCATTTTTAAAATTTTCAATAGTCCATGGTAAATTTCCTGTAATTGTATTTTCTAATACTAAATCACTATTACTACCAATTTCAAAAGTCAAATCTCTATCTGCTTTTTCTGATGTTTTAATTATTTCTTCTAACATTTGCTCTCTATTAACAAATAGTCTTAAATAAGCACATTTATTATAATTACACACTAAATAGCAATACATACATGAAGCTGTACAACCAGAAGAAGTATATGGCACCAAATAATCTGATGTTTTGTGATTTTCTACGAATTTATGTGTTTTCCTAATACCAATAATTAGATTTCTTTTCATATTTGGAAATTCTTTATTTTCCTTTTTCCTCATTTCTTCTATATTATTGTGATTTTCAATTTCTATTTTTGGAATTTCTTTATATTTTTCCATTAATTTTTTTCCTAATGGATATTCTAAAATTTTATTTTCAAAATAAATAGCTTTTGGTTTAAACATATTAATCTCCTTTTTAACATTTTTAGTTTAACCAAAAGCTTATAAAATATTTATTATATTATTAAATTCTCTCATAAGTAACAAATTCATAATCTAAAGGATTTTCTTCATCTTTTATTCCTTTTTCTCTGCTTGTCTCTTTCCATGTATTTTCACTAATTTTAGGAAAAAATGCATCTCCCTCAAACTCTTCTTTAATTTCTGTTACATACATTTTCTTTACATATGGCATTAGAAAATTATAAATCATAGCTCCTCCAATTATGAAAGCCTCTTCTTCTCCTTCAATTAAATCTTGAATTTGTAACAAAGAATGAACAATTTCTACATTATTATCATTTACTTTAAAATCCGGATTTTGAGTAAAAACAATGTGCTTTCTATCTGGTAATACTTTGCCTAATGACTCAAAAGTTTTTCTTCCCATTATAATTGCATGTCCAGTTGTTAACTCTTTAAAATGCTTTAAATCCTCTGGTAAATGCCATATCATTTTATTATCTTTTCCTATTATATTATTTTTTGCTTTTGCTACTACTATACTTAACATCTTTTTTCTCCTTTAATTTTTATATTTTTCTTTTCATTGCATCTTTTGCTCCAAACACACATGGTGCTGTGCATTTCCACCCTGGAAATGTGCATCTTGCTCCTTTTGAATATGGTAACAATTCATTATAAATTTCAGGAGCACTTTCTTTTGTTTTTTCTAAATATTTTTGCATTATAATTTTAGTTTGATCCATAATTTCAAGTTGAGCTGCTCCACATAAACGTTCTTCACATTTTAATATAAAATTTTCAAATGTTCCTCTTTCATTTACTTGAATTAACATTCCCTGTGGATAGTAATCTTCTAATGAAGATATATCTTTTAGCCATTCTTTTTCTAATTCTGTTCCTCTTATAATTGGTGGCACATAGTATTTTGCATTTTCTAACAATGACATCTCATAACTAAGTGTTCTATGTCTTTGTGCTTGTGCTAATTGTGCAAAACTTGCTAAATATGTTGTACAATAATTTTCTCCAAACTCTTCTTTTCTTTCTTTTCTTTTAGCAAATAGTGATATCGTACGCTTTTTTACATCTGAATTTAATTCTTCAACAGTCAAATCCTTCACCTGTTCTATAAATTCTTGTAGTACAGGTTTTAATTTTTTTGAAAAAGTATTATCTTCCTCTTTTTTAATATAATCTTCAAACCAATGAACAATATAATTTAATTGACAAAAATTCACTGTATACCCCATTATTGTTGCTGGCGTAAATATGCTAATTAAATATCTTGCATTTTCTTGTGCTAATTTTTCTACCCTTTTTTCATCTATTTTTGGATATTCTACTGATATCTTTTCTTTATAAATATTAATCCATTTTTCGTATAATTCCTTTTCTTCTTTTGATGGGTTCATTTTAGTATATCTTGCTGATTTTTCAGAAGTATTGTATACTTTTTCATTATTTAATATCATAGCTAGTATTTTTGGAATTCCTTCTAATGTCAAATTATATGTTGGATGTCCAAATACACTATGATGACCAGATTTCAATGTTCTTTGTGCTCTTTTTAATGTTTTTTCTTTATCTTCTCCAAATAATTTTTCCAAATCATCTGGTAAATAGCATATTCCAGCTTCTTTACCTGAAAAATCTATAGCTTCTTCTTTTGGCATTTTATATCCTACTTTTGTTGAGGCAATTACTTTTATTTTCATTTTTATACTCCTTACTTTTTTTGAATTATATCATAATAAAATTTACTTTTCAAACTAAAATAATTAATTTATATATCCCATTTAGGCACATATTCTTCTTCATGTTCTCCAAGTTCCTGCATATATCCATTTTCTATTTCAAGCTTTTCTATATAATTTTCTATTTTCTTCCATTCTTCTTTTGTCAACTTTCTATTTATTTTTTCATATTCTTTTGCTTTGTATGTCGGAAAATATTGTGCCATAATACTAACATATATTTTATCATCTAGATTGTCTTTAATCCATTTTAATACCTTTTTACTGTTTTCAATATAACTTGGCAATACTAAATGTCTTATCATTACTCCTTTTTGCATTATGCCTTTTTTATTTAATTCTGGAATTCCTACCTGCCTAATCATCTCTTGGATTGCTTTTGTTGCTATTTCAAAATAATTATCTATTTTTGAATATTCTTTGGCCACATCATTTTCTGCATATTTTAAATCTGGTAAATAAATATCTATATATCCTTCCAACATTTTTAGAGTCTCTACTTTTTCATATGCATTTGTATTGTATATAATTGGTAATTTGAATCCATTACTTTTCGCAATCTTTATTGCTTCTATAATCTGTGGAATATAGCTTGTTGGCGTCACTAAATTAATATTTTCGACATTTTTTTCCTGTTGTTTCAAAAATATATTAGCCAATTCTTCTATAGAAATATCCTTTCCTTTTCCTAATTGACTAATTTCATAATTTTGACAAAAAACACAATTTAAATTGCAATTTGAAAAAAATATTGTTCCAGAACCTTTTTCTCCACTAATACAGGGTTCTTCAAAATTATGTGTTGAATAAAGTGCTATTTTAATTTTTTCAGTTGCTTTACAACGACCTATCTTTCCTTGGTTCCTATTAACTTTACATTGATGTGGACATATATTGCATTTGTCTAATTTTTCTAACATTTTTACTCCTTATTTACTTTCTCTATTACTAAATTATCTTTTTCTTTTTTTATCTCTATATTTTTCTGACTAAATCTTTCTTTATTGTTTTTTACTATTTCTTTTATTTTTGTTTCACTATCACTTGTGCTTACCCTTCCTATTTCTTCTTCCTGTAAGTTTCTTATTATTACTTTATTTTCTTCTGAATAATCTTCTATATATTCTATAATTTTTACTTTATATTTTTCTCCCTCTTTCTCTATATCTTTTAATAAAAAACTATCCTCTTCTTCATCCAAAACAATTTCTGTTGCTAAATATTTATTGCTTTCTTTGTCATAATAAAAGCTATCATTTCCTTCTTTCGGAATCTGTTTTTCAAATTTTTCTCCAAATAATTCTTTTCCTTTTTGTTGAATTTCTTCATATGTTGTTTCATATGTCTCCAAATTTTTCTTTATTACTTCCCAGAGCCATAATTCATTAGCATTATTTATGTTTTCAAATGTAGGTAAAGCTTCTTTGGTTATTTCTTTCCACATATATATTTTTGAAATATATTCTTCTATTTGTTCTACTTCCTGTACATTTACACTTTTATTTTTATTAATTGCTATATTTTTATAAATTATCATGCTTACTAATATCATTGCTAAAATTACTATTATGACTAACATTTTTTTCATTTGCATTCCCCCATTTTAGCATCCTCTCTTTTACCGATTTTTATTCTATCATATCCTATTTTTGCTTTCAAGATTTTATTTAAATTATTTTTTAATATGCAAATTGCAAACCCTTAGTTACTCCCTTACACCTTCAATTTGAATAAATCTAACCTTTTGAAATGTATACTCTGCAATTGACTTACCATAATTATCAAATGTATGAGAAGCAATTTTAATTCCTTCTAAGCTTTTATTGTCTACATTTATGATTATCAATGTGTGCCCAAATTTTTGTCCATCAAAAGATAATTGTGCAACATCACCTAATTTTACATCACTTTGATTTATTTCTTTTCCATATGGACCAATTCCTCTATTATTTACTAAAAATTTATGTAAAAAATCTACTCCTGTCCATGATGGAGATTTATTATTTCCATTTATATAATACCATCCTATATCTTTTGTATAATTCATTATATTGCTTCCTGCAAATATACACTGAGAAACAAAACTAGTACAGTCTCCTCCTATTAAATCAAAATTATAATACTTTGGATTTCTAGAATATGCCCATTTTCCAGCATATTCAACTGCTTTATTTCTAGCATATTTTCTTTCTCTCATATTTTATATTCTCCTTTCTACAAAATCAAAAAAAATGAGACAGTTTTTACCTGTCCCCCTTGTCCCTTGTAACCCCTTATAAAACATATGAAAACCAAGGATGTCTTTATAACAAAAAAACTTTCAAATATTTTTAATTTGAAAGTTTTTTGTTTAATTATTAAATTATGCTATCTTTATTTTTTATTTTAGATTCAATTTAAGCTGTTTCTTTTTCACTAGTTTTTGGCATTTGCCTTTTTTTCTTCGCAACTGGTTTTAATCTTTCTTTATTTTCATTTATTACTATTTCAGGTTCTGCATTATCTGATACAGTTGCTTTTGTAATAATACATTTTTCTATATTAGGGTTAGATGGAATTTCAAACATAATATCCCTCATAATTTCTTCAATGATTGAACGAAGTCCTCTAGCTCCTGTTTTTCTTTCTATTGCTTTATCTACTATTGCTTCTAATGCTTCTTGTTCAAAGACTAATTCTACGCCATCAATTTCAAATAGTTTTTGATATTGTTTTACTAGTGAATTTTTAGGTTCTACTAAAATTTTAATTAATGCTTCTTTGTCTAAGTCTTTTAAAGTAGCAATTATAGGAAGCCTTCCTATAAACTCTGGAATCAATCCGAATTTTAATAAATCTTGAGGTAATAGCTCTTTAAATATTTCATATTGATTTACATCTTTTTGACTTTTTACTTGCTTTCCAAATCCAATTGCTTTTTCTCCTGTTCTGTCTCTTATAATATTTTCTAAGCCTTCAAATGCTCCTCCACATATTATTAATATATTTTCAGTATTTATTTGTATTAATTCTTGGTTTGGATGTTTTCTTCCTCCTTGTGGTGGTACAGAAGCAACTGTTCCTTCTATAATTTTTAATAATGCTTGTTGTACTCCTTCGCCACTAACATCTCTAGTAATAGAAGGATTTTCAGATTTTCTTGTTATTTTATCTATTTCATCAATGTAAATAATACCTTTTTCAGCTTTTTCAATATCTCCATCTGCCGCTTGAATTAATTTTAGTAAGATATTTTCAACATCTTCTCCTACATATCCTGCTTCTGTTAATGTCGTAGCATCAGCAATTGCAAATGGAACATTTAAAATTTTTGCTAGTGTTCTTGCTAATAATGTTTTTCCACAACCTGTTGGACCTAAAAGTAGTATGTTACTTTTTTGGATTTCGACTTCATCTTGTTTAGCAACTTCTTCATGTGCAATTCTTTTATAATGATTATATACCGCTACAGATAAAGTTCTTTTAGCATCATCTTGCCCTATTACATAGTCATCTAATACTTTCTTTATTTCTTTTGGACTTGGAATATCATTTAATTCATTTAATGTATATCCTGCTTTTTCATCGTCATATAATTCTGCCTCTATTATGCTAGTACAAAGCTCCACACATTCATCACAAATATATACACCTGGTCCTGCTACTATTTTTTTTACATTTTCTTGTGCTTTTCCACAAAATGAACATCTTATACTTTTTGGGGTATCATTTTTTGCCATAAATCTTTTCTCTCCTTTTTATTTTCTTTTGTCCATTATTCCATCTATTAATCCATATTCTAAAGCTTCTTGTGCTGTCATGTAATGATCTCTTTCTGTGTCTCTTTCAATTGTTTCAATTGATTGACCTGTTCTGTCACTTAAAAATTTATTTAATTTTTCTCTTGTACGTACTAAATGATCTGCATGAATTTTAATCTCTGTAGCTTGACCAGAAAGTCCGCCACCTCCGATTAGTGGTTGATGAATTAATATTTCTGCATTTGGTGTTGCAAATCTTTTTCCTTTTTCTCCTGCACATAATAATGCTGATCCCATACTTGCTGCCATTCCTATACATATAGTTGAAACTGGACAAGTAATATAATTCATTGTGTCAATAATTCCCATTCCATCTGTAATTGATCCCCCTGGAGAATTAATATATAAGCTAATTTCTTTATCAGGATCTTCTGATTCTAAGAATAATAATTGTGCTATAACTAAACTAGATGTAGTTGGATTTACATCTTCTCCTAAAAATATAATTCTGTCTTTCAATAATCTTGAGAAAATATCATAAGACCTTTCTCCTTTACTTGTTTGTTCAACAACATATGGTACTAAACTATTTTTTTCTAACATACTTTTTCCTCCTTTATGACAAAAAGCTAGAGTTAATTTTTATCCCCCAGCTTTTTATTTTTCATTATTTTATTTTTGCATTTTTTACTAAGAAATCTATTGCTTTTTCTGATTCAATTCCTTGTTTTATATATTTTTTTACATTTTCATTGTTTAGGAATTCTTTATCATTTTCTTTTCCATAATTCTTAGCCATTTCTTTTATTTTTTCTTCAATTTCTTTGTCTGTTGCTTCTATTTTTTCTGCTTTAATAACTGCTTCTAATGCTAATCTTGATTTTATTCCTTCAATTGCTTGAGGTTCATATTCTTTTCTTATATCTTCCATAGTTTTACCCATCATTTGAAGATATTGTTCTAATTTTAATCCTTGGTATGATAAACGTTGTTCTATATCTTTTATCATATTGTCAATTTCCATTTCAATCATTCCTGATGGAATATCTACTTTTACATCTTTACACAATTCTTTTATTACAGCGTCTTGTGTTTCATATTTTGCTTTTTCTTCATTTTGTTTTTCTTGTTTTGATTTTATATCTGCTTTTAATTCTTTTAGTGTGTCAAATTCGCTTACATCTTTTGCAAATTCATCATCTAATTCTGGCAATTCTTTTTTCTTTATTTCATGAACTTTTACTTTGAACATAGCTTCTTTTCCAGCTAGGTCTTTTGAAAAATATTCATCTGGGAATTTTACTTTAATTTCTTTTTCTTCATCAATGTTCATTCCTATTACTTGATCTTCAAATCCTGGAATAAATGTATTGCTTCCTATTTCTAATTCATGTCCTTCGGCTTTTCCACCTTCAAAAGCTTTTCCATCAACAAATCCTTCGAAATCGATTGTTGCTATATCTCCAGTTTCTACTGGTCTATCTTCAATTGAAATTAATCTTGCATTATGTTCTTGCATATGTCCTAATTCATGCTCTATGTCTTTGTCTGATACATTATACTCAATTTTTTTAATTTCTATACCTTTATATTTTCCAAGGTTAGCTTCTGGTTTTGTTTGCATTACAGCTGTAAATATTAAATCTTTTCCTTTTTCTATTTGTGTTACTTCAATATCAGGTCTACTTACTACTTCTAGTTTATTTTCTTTAATAGCTTCTTCTAAAGCTTCTTGTGCTACTTCATTAAAAGCATCTTCATAGAAAATTTCTTTTCCATAGTATTTTTCTACTATTTGCATTGGTGCTTTTCCTTTTCTAAAACCTGGTATATTAAAATATTTTGCACTTTTAAAATATACTTTTTTAATTGCTTCATCAAATCTTGTTGATTCAACTGTTATTTCTAGTTTAATTTCATTTGCATTTTTTGTTTTTTCTACTTTACAATTCATTTTTTTCAACCCTTTCGTTTTTATTAGCTTACTTATTATACCACATTTTTCCTATTTTGCAAGGAATTTTTTATAATTTTAAAAAAATACTTGTTTTTTTTTTCTTTTTGTGTTAAACTTATCAATAGTCAGTTTATTAAGAAATTTAGGAGGTGCAATTTAGATATGGCAAAATGTGCAATTTGTGAAAAAACAGCTAGTCATGGAAATAAACTTAGCATTACTCGTTCTCATATAAGTAAAAGATCACCACGTACTTGGAAACCAAATTTAAGAAGTGTTAAAGCTGAAGTTGATGGTGAAGTAAAAAGAATTTCTGTATGTGCTAAATGTTTAAGAGATGGAAAAGTAAAAAGAGCGTAAGCTCTTTTTTTGTTTTAATCTTTAATTCCAAATATCAATTTAACAAATCCCCTTAAAAACTTAGGTACTTTTTTTACAACTACTGTCATATGTATCTCCCTCCTTTTTATTAACATGCAAGCCACATAAACCCAACGCAAACAATGGTAACCCCAATAATGAATAACCATCCTGTTAAAGGAAGTAATAAAACAAGTAATATTCCTAGACCTAATCCAATTAGACATACTGCTAAAGTTTTTCTTAATATATGTTTCATTTTTCTATTACCTCCATCGTTTTTGTATATTATATTATCTTTTTTATTTATTTGTTCCTTTTTATGTATAATTAACTTTATCTCTTTACTCTCACTTAGTTTTCAGATTTTAACTTTAATACTTTTCAAATTTTTAAAAAAAGTAAAATATTGACGAAAATATAATTATTTTATAAAATAATATTTAGAGGTGACTAAATTGAAAAATTCTGAAATAATTCAAATTATAAATTCATTAAAAAAAGCTTATCCTGATGCTACTTGTAGTTTAGATTTCTCTACTCCTTTTGAATTAGTTGTAGCAGTTATGCTATCAGCTCAATGTACAGATGAAAGAGTAAACAAGACAACCCCAACCTTGTTTTCTAAATGCAAATCAATTCAAGATTATGCAAATATTGATATTAACGAACTAGAAAATATAATACATCCTTGTGGTTTTTATAAAAATAAAGCAAGAAATATTAAATTATGTGCAAACCAAATTTTAGAAAAATTTAATGGTGAAGTTCCTCACACTATGGAGGAATTAATTTCACTATCTGGAATTGGAAGAAAAAGTGCTAATGTTATTTTACTAGAAGTTTTTGGAATTGCAGAAGGAATCGCTGTTGATACTCATGCAAAAAGAATTTCTAATTTAGTAGGATTATCTACTCAAAAAGAACCTGAAAAGATAGAACAAGATTTAATTAGAATATTTCCAAAAGAATCACTAAAAGATATTAATCACTTACTAGTGTGGCATGGTAGAAATACTTGTGTATCAAGAAGTCCTAAATGTCAAACATGCTGTATAAATAAATTCTGCAAACATTATTTAGAAAACTCTAAACTTTAAATGAAACAGGGGGGACAGGTCTTAAATGTCTCATATATCCGACCGGATATATGAGACAT
>OLRO01000937.1_pt1 | contig 18899 bp, 11 predicted proteins | sample 1673131 | NCBI WGS metagenome assembly OLRO01 (sample SAMEA3136757, study PRJEB25190) | human gut metagenome | biome: human gut; feature: human-associated habitat; material: faeces | place: Austria | collected 2013 | reverse complement strand
CAACTTTTTGTTGCTCAGGTGCTTATAAAAAATATTAAATTATAGTGTTGCGGAATTAAGGATATCCAGAACCTTCTCTTTCCATCAGTCTCAGCGCATAACACAAATTGGCGAAATGCTCATTGCGCTTTACCGTCTTGTGCAAGATATTTTCAGGTGTTACTCCAAGCGGCAGCAGTCCTGGATTGACAACCTCTATTTTCTTGGGATATATGTTGATGAAGATATCACCACTTACTGTATATGGTCTATGAACCAGCGAATTGCAGACAAGTTCTCGGATTACCTCCTTGTCATAAGCTGGCACTTCCTTCCTGAACAGTCCATCACTGATTTCATTTGTTTCTTTCCAATCTGGTATGTCTTCCCAAACCTCCTCAATGATTTCGTATGGATTTTTAGAAAAATCGTCCCACAAATACTTCTTCACCTTATCACCACCTTCTTCATCATACTTGATGCATTGGACTACTGGCGAATGAGGCAATCTACCTCGCTGAGACTGGGTGCCGATAAATAGAACACCCAAATAGGTCATCTTGTCGCTTTCTTCTTCCGTTAAGAAATAGTAATCCAACAATTCCTTGGTTTCTTTTTGCTTGACAAAATCAGACACTCGATCCGACTGATAGAGCAAAGAAACCACCTTCTTTAGCTTTTCAGCATCAGCATCCTTCCAACTCCATTTACTTGGCTCGTCTTCCCAATGATAATAGCCTTTTTCTGCCGATATTCGATTGATGTCGCTACCTATTACTGGCACGCTGTTATCGCTCACTCGCATAAAGAACTTGCCAGAAGTGGTAGATGCAGCAGAGCTTCCTCTTGAGATATGCAATCTTAGGTATTGTCCACCATTAGAATGAGTCAGAATCTCTCCATAGGCATTAACATTGGATGTTCTACTATTTATCTTATTTTGCAAGGTAACAACCAACTCTTCTGGCACTCGCTGATTAGGCATAGGCTCTTCAGCATCATCTTCTATTCCATAGTCGATGATGCCACCTTGTGCATTGCTAAAAGCCACACAGTCTTTAGCAACTTCATTCCAATCGGCACTCTTGCCTGTTATCTCTTTGAGAGATTTCTTATCGTATAGTGAGTTCTCTTTCATTGCTTTTTGCTTTTTTCTTTTATTTTTTCTCCCTATTTCAATTCGTCACCAACCTGGTGACAAATTATATCTACCAATCAGCATTGAGATACTTCTCCAGCTGTCCGCTATTAAGCACGTCATAACTCAGCAAGCCGGCTTTCTGTAGTGGGGCAATGTTCTTGCCCACACCGTCGTCGAGCTTCGGGTCGTAACCGCTGGCAAGGAGGGCATCTATCTTGTTGGCAAACTGATGTAGTTCCTGCAGCTGATCCTTGATTTCGGCAGCCTCTATCTTGCCGTTTGCCGTGGTTGGGTCGATGGCGGCAAGGCGGTCGGAAAGACCGCTCTCCCGGTTGGCGAGATACACGCTCTTGATGCGGAAGAGGGTGTCGCGGCTCCAGGTGTAGATGCTTACGTAGAGGTCGATGGCAGAATGACCGCTTGCCGGGTCACCACTGGTAAGATGCCAGATGAATGGTGTCTTTGGCAGATACATAAAGAGGTTGAGATGGTCGCTGAGCTGCTGAAAGAACTTTTCATACAGATACTTTCTCAGACTCTTGCCGGTGCCCAGGTTCATGCAGAGCAACTGCTCTATCTGCGAGATTTGCGCCCCGCTATAACCTCGCTCCACCAGTTCCTGCTCAATGCGTACATCCAATGGCTCCTCACCCATACGTTCACAGAGTGGGATAACGCCATCGTCATCTTTCTTCAGGATAGCACGGATCACGTCGGTTATCAGCTCAAAGCAGAGGCTTTGGGTTCGCTGAGGCGGAAGTATGCCAGCATGGCGGAACTGATACCATACTTCGATAGGGTTCATGCGATGATTGTCGCTGTTGCAGAACTCTTCCCAGCCATAATTGTTCTGATAGAGCTTTTCGAAATCAGAGATTTGTGGCTGCTCGTTGTCGATGGCAAGGGAATCCAGATGCTCCCAAACTTCTGCTGAGGCTGGGAACTCGGTGTTTTCTTCCTTCAGCCAAGTCTTGTATGCCTCCAGGGCTGCCTGCGATACGCTCAGGTCGCCCACAGGAATGCCTTCCTTATCCAATACCATCTGGCGGTCGTGCTCACTCAACTCATAGACATCGAAGACAATACGGTTAATGATAGCCTCGTTTAAGAGAATCTGAGTCAAGAGAGCATTCTCGTAGTTGTAGTAGCGGGTGAACTCGCTGCTTGGATGCGAGGTTGTTCCGATTGGAGAATGAGAATAGTTATATTCTATTATTGAATACGAACATATTTTTTTCTTAATTTCAATGCAATGTCTGGCTATATATTCTATTATAGAAACAATATCGTCATTTGCTTGAACATATGGCACTCGTGCAATATCTCCAGCTTGCATACCAGCAGTTGGATTTAAGCAACCCAATATATATTTGTACAAAAGAGAGTTTATCACTCCGATTGTATAGAAAATATTTTTTTTGTCAAATAAGCTTGGAGACATAGAATCGAAAGTATGATTCTTTTCCAAAAATCTGAACGAAGCACCTTTAGATCCTGCTTTACAAAATGTAATACCTTCATGTAACTGATATTGAGGATTACGAATTGTCGCTTTATGATTTCCTTTATCATCAACAAACTCTTTTAACAAATCTCCATTATTTCCCCATAGAATGATTACCCAATCGTTGCCATACCATTTATTGAATGGTCCGCCTTTAGCATGCCGAACCCATTTTAAGCCATCATTACTATAGTCTTTAGAAATAGAAGATTCGTCAACTTCCCACCAAAAGCGGATAAATCTATCATTATTACCCGTTGAAATACCACTAGCAACTTTAATAGCTTCTCCTATCGTTTTAAGTTTAAACTTCTCTCTAAACTCATCAGAAATCCAATAGATAAAAGGCCATGACTTGATAGCCTTCAACTTATCTTGTGGAAGGAGATAGACACGATCATTTGGCTGACCATTACAATAGTCAGCATAAGCATCAAACAAAACCTTTTTTCGTTTCATTTCATAAAGGTCGTTCAGTTTGATAAACAAGGAATCTTCCTTTGATTTATTTTTATCCAATATGAAGAAAGCACTATCAACACGAGCGGATGGTGAGAACATACCTAAATATCCCCACTCTACAAACAAAGAAATATGGGTCTTTTCTACCATATACTTTCTTGCATCCTCAAAAGTCTTAATATACATAAAAGTAGGAGGATTCACCATTCCCACCTTACCCAATTCATCCGTCAACTCGCAGCATCTCTTGATAAAGCAAGCATAGAGGTTGATGTTGAACTTCATCGGCTTTTTATAATTAGCCTCAGCAAACTCCTTCAGTTCCGGACCGAAGTCGCTGCTGTCAGTATATGGCGGGTTAGCCACGGCGACATCAAACGACGTGGTAAGAATATCCAGGAAAGTCATGGCGTCATTCACCAATGAAAGGCTATAGGCATTGCTGCCCTCTCCACCCCACAGTTGCACCTGCTTGCGAAGCATTTCTATCGCCTGGTTCTTGAAAGAGAAGAAATCATGAATCTGATAGTCTTTAAAAAGATTACGCTCCTGCTTAGGCATCATCGCCTCAATCTTTTCCTTCAATCGGAGCAACGATCCAAACTTATGGGCATTGCAGAGGTCATTCCAGATATCCTTAATCACCTCTCGCTGCTTTTCATCCCAATGCGCATCGCCCATTTCAAATGTAGCCTCAATCGTCTCATAATCAGGCAAGGAGAAATGAGAAGACACCACATTGCAATAAGTAGGCATCTTGCCACGACGCCCCTTCAGCTGCATCGCCTTGATAAACAGGGCTATCTGGGTAATCTGCACGGCACGCTCGTCCAAATCTACACCATAGAGATTGTGCTCTACGATGAGCTTCGGAATATCACGGCGACTGAAGTCGGCACCATAGTTCTCCATCTGATCTACATACATATCATAGAACACGGAGAAGGCATAAATAAGGAAGTTACCGCTACCGCAGGCAGGGTCGATAAGCTTGATATCGAGCACCCCATTCTCCTTAGGATGACGCACCTGCTGCTTCGGCGCATTGGCAATCAGATACTTGGTCTTGCCGGTTTCCTCATCAATCATGAAACGGCTGTCAGGATACATCTCTAGATATTGCTTGCCCAGGGTATTATCCACCAGGAACTTGACTACCCACTGAGGAGTATATATCTGACTCTGGAGAAAAACCTTATCATATTCTATTTTCTCTCCACTCTCCTTGAGCTGCACCTTTTCTACGGCATTGAAGTTCTCATACATCCAGCCCAGAATATCATCCCCCTTCCAGATATCCTCGCCGCACTGCTCATCCAGTTCAATGCTGTTGAAAGCCGTGATAATCTCGTCGAGTTCATCGGCAGTAGGCAGAATAGCGTAAGGATGGTCTGCCTTAAAGAGCGGAATACCGAAATCATCGAAGAGTTCAGCAAACTTGTCTCTCAGGAAGTTTTTCAGTCCCATTCGTTCAGCAGATCTCTCCTCAGGGTGCTCTTCGAGCCACATCTTGTGCGAATAAGACAGATTGCCATGTTCTGCACGTCGGCGAATCACCTCAGGAAAGAGTTCACGGTCTTCCATCACCTTCACAGCCGCCAGTCGGTTGAAGAGTGTAAAGACACATTCCTTGATAGCCTCCTTTCGAGCCTCAGCATAATTGCCCATCGCAGCCTGGTGGGTAGCGATGATGGTATCGAGCACACGTCGTTTAGTCTGCTGCTCATCCGACAGCGTCTCCACCGGCATTGCCTCTTCCTGCAATCCCAGTCGAGAGAATCTATTGTCAATGGCCTGCTGTATCAGGCCTCTAATTTTCAGAACATGGTCTATCAGTTTCATATCTATTGTATTTTAAACTTTTCGAAATCTATTTAGTGCACAAAGATACATAAAATATGGGAAATAATTCAAAGAAAAAGCTAGAAACTTAAAAAAGTGCGCAGAAACTTTTAGTTTCCACGCACTTTCATAGAAAAATTCCAGGGCCAAAATCTTATTTTTTCATCTTCCAACTATGAATTCGCTTATCGATTTCATCTTTTGGAAAACGAGTATTAATATTCTTGAGAGCTTCCATCCTTTCAATGGCAGTCTCACTATCAATGATGCCGTGCTCTAATAACTTTTCGAACAGATAAAGAATTCCGTGGACTTCCACTTCATCCTTCTGCACAATTTTTCGGAGTTTACCATCTCCGGTTAAAAGAGGACAGCCCATATCTTTAGCCAGTTTCCACACAGAGCAATCCTGAATACTTGCATTAGAAGTTTTTGAAGCTTCCATGCGCATAACAGCCAGCTCAACCATTTCTTTCGAAGAATGCTTTTTTACAAGCAATCTTCCTTCCTCCTCAAAAACCCTTATAGCCTCTTGCTGCTCGGCAATCAACAACTCATGAATAATCATGTCTGTTGTATGGATTTCCCAAGGCAGCTTGAAAAAGTCGGTAAGCAAATCCACGCTTATCAAGTCTATGAATATATTTGTATCACTTACGACTATCTTCTCCATTGGCTATATTACATTAACGGTATCACGAACAGTAGTAACTGAACACTTCAGTAAAGAAGCAGCTTTAGAAGCCGTAATCAATTGCTGTGCCAGCGCACTATAGACCATTGCCTTGAAACGAGAAACCTTTTTCGTCTGCAATTCGAGGAAACGCTCTTTATCAACAACTTTCCCAAAAGTTTCTTTTTCCACATTTTTACGGATCCTAAAACTTTTGTATCGTTTCTCCGTTACAATGCCCTTCTGGTAGAGCTTATACATGATAGCATCTATAGATATGCCATAGGTTTCCTGCAAAAAGATAAGCTCATTTAGAGATATCTTATTTTTGCCTTCAAGAGTTTTCGCTATGACAGAAGTAGGCAACAACATTTCATTTGCGAAAGCATTGCACATATTTTCTATCTCGCGAGTACTTAATTTCTCTGAGAATTTATCATTAAACAATAAATGTCCAAGCTCATGCAATGCAGTAAATCTCTTACGCTCTGCCGTACCTATTTTACTGTTTAAGACAATTACAGGAAATTTCCCATTGATCATTCCACTCACGCCATCAAACCCATCAGGTCCTTCAGTGGTAATGAACTTAACCCCATTTGCCTCTAACATATCCTGTACATTAGCGATAGGGTCAGAACCTAACTGCCACTTATTGCGAACAAATTGTGCATACTTAACCATATCATTATAGCTCAGCAACACTTGTTCGCAAGGGATTCCTTCAAAAGAATCACCTTCATCACCCAAGATTTCTTCGATCTCAAGATAGCGTTCGATTTCATCCTGGATATTCACCTTTAATGCCTCGATATCTTTCGTTCCAACACTCGCTTTTTTGCGAAAAGAAACTTTCATTTCCTGTACATCAAATGCAAATGGACGAAAGAAATAATCTAACTCCACACGAAGTGCATCAGCCAAAGCTATGAGAATCGTGCTGGACGGCATCATCTTGGCAGCCTCGTATTTTGAGATTGCCTGCTTGGAAACTGAGCCATTTAGCAATCGGCTCAAAGCCTCCATAGAGATTTTTTCTTTTACTCTCGCCTGACGTAATCGCTTAGCGAAAGTTTCCATTTCGTTCAACATATTTCAAACTTTAACTATTTCTGTTGACAAAGGTACGAAAATTTTTCTAATGTCAACCGATTTTCCATTTAAAAATGCAACTTGTTAACATTATATAACTATTTATTCCTCAAAATCAACCTCATCGTCCTTACCCATCTTACCCACAAGTATGAGTTGCTGCTGAAGCCAGCTACGATACTCAGCTACAGAGCATTTACCATGAGGCATCTTGGAGCGCATCTTATATACCTTTGGTTGAGGTACAGGCTGAGGTGCGGGTTGTGGCGGGATACCAGGAGCAGGATTTGGCTGAGGCACCGGATTTGGTTGAGGTTTTGGAGCTGGATTCGGGTTGGTGGTGTTGATTTCCATCTCCCAAATGTCCAGGTTTTGTGCATCATTCTTTACCTGCTGCAACTTATACTCCATATCTCTGAGCTGCATATTGATATTGCGGCAGCGGATGCTCCATCCATCGCCCAGACGGGCATCAATGGCAGTAAGCTTCTGATAGCTCTGCTCTAGTCCTTTCACCTTATTATATATAGACACATTCCACTCCTCTGGATAAGCACTACATTTCTGGCGCAAAGCATCAGCCCTGTTGAGCAGCTCTACACAAGCCTCTGAAAGCTGTTCGGCACTATGCTGCATCAGATGATAATAGAGGTCCTTGATTTCCTGGGTGGTCTGTCGCATCATCTGCGCATTGCGAACCAAGTCACTCTCACGAGCCTGACGCCAAAGGTCACGCTTCTGGTTGAAGGCGGGCATGTCACAGCCCGTCTTCTCCAGCTCATCCTTTACTTCGGCGATAAATTCTTTCTCATCCTCAATCTCATCAAACTGGGTATCGATGAAATGCAGGTCTTTCTGCACACGCTCCAAGGCTTTGATATACTCATCGGCTTCGTCAAGGAAGTCGTTCGCCATATTGAGATAGTTGGTATCCGTCACCGTCTTGTTGAAACGGTTGAAGATGGCACGTGCCTTGACCGATGTAGGGAACAAAGCCGCCATATCCTCATCACTCTCAATCTTGTCATAAACCATTTTTGACAAAGCCTTTGACAAGGTGCGGATGCAATCCACTATCTCGAAATCATTCTTGTTGTAATTAGGCTGATCCTCAGAAGGGAGAATCTTCTTATACTTACAGTCTTCCTTCAGAATGTCAACGATTTCCTGGCGATCCTTGTAAGAAAGCGATTGCAGTACAGCCTTGAAACTTGCCTTCTCAAAGATACGAACACTATCGAAGACCTTGCTGACACCTTCATCTGTGGCTGAATGAAAATCCTCGCCACCATACTTGACGATAATCTTGTTGCCACGAAGCAAGGCTGCAAGGGTGGTTACCACTACACCATAGGAATAACCCGTAGGAGGAGCCAGGAGGTCACGCTCCAGGTCAACACCCGTCTTGAACGACTTGCAGCGATTCAGAATTTCTGTAACCACAGCCAGATTATCACCAATGAACTTGCCTGATGTATCGAAGAACCGGAATTCTTCGGAAGGTCCGAAGAGCTTGGACAGTTTGGCAACAGGCACAGTTAATGCCTGCTTGGCAATGGAATCATCCAACGTAGCTGTTAAACGACGGGTATAGACATTGCCAGCCATTCTGCGCTCTACTCCCTCCAGTTCCTTGAGACAGTTTTCCTCAGTCAACTGGTAGGCATTATAGGCATAGACAATGGTTCCTTCCTGATAGGCACGGCGCACCAAGTCCTCCAGCTGTGTCTGCTTGTCGCCACGGGAATCAGTAATGGTACGCTGCACCTTCTTCTCCTCATCGGTAGAATAAGTCTTGGTGTCGATATAGTCTATGCGCAAGAGTTCTGCTGCCAAATCGAGAATCTGCTTGGCGTAGGTATTTGTCGGAATTATCGACATCACGCCTTTCTCGTCTTGGGTATCCTGCTTAATCTGTGCAATCACCTGTTCCCTATCCTCATAGAAAACATCATAGAGCACCACCTTCATGTAGCGTTCTGTCTGGTTGGCAAAGTTCTCGCCATTACTGGTTTCCACACAGAAACTGTACTTCACCCCATCCAGCGTAAAGCCCTGTGCCGCCTTCACCAGGCGCAACTGCTTCATGCGGCTGATGATTTCAGCCTTCTGGCGATAGACAGGAATCTCGTACTTGCTCATATCGTCGATAATCTGCTGCTCTATCTGACTGGTGATGCGATACTGGTCGGCTGTCTGGAGAAGCACATTGTTCTCTACCAACAGAGCTACAGCACGCTTTACCTCGTCCAGAATCTCATAATACTGTTCCGGGCGGCGGGCATACGAACTGGTGATATTCTCTACCGTGGTACGTGCATCCGACTTGGCAAGGAAATAGATGACCTGCAAGAGCTGCTTGCCTTTCACGATTTTAAAACTGCCATCAGCCTGGATATGGTCTTCAGCCTGCTTGTAACGAATGCCGAGTGACACAGGCACATTATCCATTGCCTGATTACAAAGTTCCACAGCCGAGACATGGGTATAAACCTCCTCCTCGGTCATTGACTCTTTCTTCAAGACATCGAACACCGACATCAGCATGCCACGGGTACCGATCTGGCTAGTCACCGTATCGCGAGAACCAAAGAGGAAATACTGCAGCATGTCAAACTGATGCTGGAAGAAAGGATAGTAATCGGCATAAGTTTCGCCATCCTTGGTAGCACTCAGGGCGAGTCCGGAAATATTTGTAACCGCCTGAATCATACCACTGTTCTTGGTGAAATATTTCTGGAGTTCCTGCTTGCCTGCATCAGTTTTGTCGAGCAGTCGCTTGCGGATAATCTTATCGATTTCTTCGGCAGCAATAGGGATACGGGTCTTAAATCGGGCTTCTACCTTGTTGAGCAGATGCTGGTTCAACCCAGCCGCATTGAGCACATCATTGAAAGCCTGCTGGGCGATGCCCACCGTCCAGACACGGTTGCCCAAGGCTGAAAGTGATTCAGAAAGACCTTCCAGGTCGAGCAGGTTGATTTTTTTCTGGGTGATGGCTTCGCTGACCTCATCGATGAAGAAAACAATCTTTTCCTGAGGATGCTTATCCAGATAGAGAGAAAGATCCTCCTTCAGTTTATCGGCATCGTATGAACTGATACGTTCTTCCACCATAGCCTTGGTTTCCAAGAAGTTTTCCTCGCCAATAATGGCACTAATCGCTTTCTTGAAAACAGGCACTGTGTTCATCATATTACGGCGAAGCATCTGCCATTTCTTACCATTGTTCTGCTCTTCTACCTTCTGGAGGAAGGCTGCATATTGACCACCCAACAAAAGATGATATTCCATGAAACCAATCCAGTTGGCCATCAGACCAAGCGAGAGCAGGAACTGGCTCATAGCCATGTGAGCTATGCCCTGTCTGTTATCTACCTTTGCAGAATCGAACAAAACTACCTGGTATTTTGACTTGGCAAGAGAATCTATCTGATTCCTGATAAAATCCTCATTCTTGAGTCCCACCAGCTTATGGGAAAATCTCTCCCGGAAACTGGTGCCTTGAATGGATGGATTTTCTATCAGAAAGCCCAACATCTTGGCAAAGTAAGACTTACCCGAACCATAGAAACCACTGAGCCAGACACCCGTTTCCTTCATATCAGAGGTAAACTTGTCGAGGAAATCAGACAAGTGGGTGGCAAGACTCTCGGTAAGGATAAAACCATCGAGTTCTTCCTTTACTTCATCCTCGCTCTGCAAATTGAGGTCGATTACATTCTTGATGTCATTGTCCAACTGGATGGACAGAATTTCTTTGATTTTCATCTTTATTGTTAGTTTGTTATTTGATGACAATGCAGCGATACTTAGAGGCAGGCTGCTTGCCGAGAAACATGATTTGGTCGCCTTCGATAGTGGCAGGATAGAACACCACGAGCGGAATGTGTGAATCCATCACCGCCGAATGCTCCATGATGTTGATATTCGAGAAATTCATGCCATAAAGCGCACCCGTATGTACAAGTACCGGCACTTTTCCTTCAGCAAACACCTGCTTAATCTGTTCGATGAGTGCGTAAAAGAAAGTACCTTCTTCAAAATTCTGACTGAAGAAAACTTCCTGGCCGAAATCCTTATAATTGGATTCAAAGGTGTCTATGCCTGCTTCATCCAGGAACAGTCTGAAGCTTTCACGCACATCAATGAAGCTATATCCATCAGTCAATTCCTCACGGGCCTTAGCCACATAGGCATCCTCGTCTCTGGGTGGATAAACAAAAAGTATGCTCTTTCCACCATTACATTTGCCTGCTATTTTCACAATGTCTTCCTTGAGCGTTGCTGTAAGCTCATTAAAAAGGCGATTGTGCTCTATATCGAAAGTCTGCATCATTGTCATATTATCATTTCACAATTGAATTCTTTGTTCTTTACTTTTTCTCCCTTACTTCTATCTTCACCTCATCTCCTATCTGGGTAATATTCCAGAAAGACATGAACTCTATGCGCTTCAATTTAGCGATGAGAGAAGTTTTATCATAGAAGCTAAACACCATCATCGGATTATCCAGACTGTTTTGGGCTGGAAACATCGCCATTGACATTCTTATGAAATAAGCAAACAGTTGCGAAGTCATCGGCGGATAAAGGATTTGCTTTCGGATGGCTCCATCTGCCAACCCCAGTTTCTTCAAGATGGTGAGATATTTAGACGCACATATCTTCAAAGTGGCTTCCGACCAATTGAACTCTCCCTTTTCCGTTTCCTTGATGTGATGGAGCAAGGCAAGGACATCGAGAGCCGACAAAGTGGTTCGTCCCTGATAGACAGCCTGCATAAACACTTCTTCTGAAATTCGCCGGAAGAGCAGGTTGCCATACACGATTTGCCAATAAAGCACCATCAGTTTCTCCCGATAGGAGAATTCTTTTGAAGACAAAGCATCCAGGAAAAGCTGCTTATGTCTGTCGTTGGCAAAAGTCAGGATCGCCGTTTTGATGGCAGCCAGGAATCGGGTGAATGTCTTGTGGGTACGGAAAGAAAAACTTCCCTGTCCATCGGGCATACGCCCCATGTATTCGCAGATGAAATCCATCATCGACGAATAATCGGGAATACTCCCCAAGACATTTACACTTGAATCATATTTTATTGCCATTTTTATTTTCTCTTATTTGGGTGTAAAGGTACGGAAAAAATTTCATCTAAGCAAATAAAATGAGAAAAACTTATGCTTTTGGGGATTCTGAAAGTAGATTATTCCTTCTTTTCACAAGCTCTTGTTATGATAAAATCGAATATGATATTCTTGTATTGCATAATCTATATCTTATTTTGAATCACACTTTTAATCTTTAATCAGATACTTACTGCAAAAGTACTGTAAATTTGGGAGAGAACAAATGATTTTGGGAAGGAATGCCGGGAATATAACATTTATTAGTAAAAGAGAATCTCCTTCCCTTATCCGTATGTAAACAATATTCTTAAGAAAGAAAATCAGGCAAAAAAACGTCATGAAAAGATTATCAGTTATCGTCTGCCTCTTTATGTTCGCCCTGATGCCTCTGCTGGCACAGGTGAAGCAGACTGTTGCCGTGCTCGGCGACTCGTATTCAACTTTCGAAGGTTTCATCCCAAAGGGATATGCCACCTGGTACACCACGGCGGTTCAAAAAGCAACCGATGTCAACAAAGTGGAGCAAACCTGGTGGTGGCAGGTTATCAAGGAAGGTGGTTACAAGATGGGCAACATCAATTCCTATTCCGGTTCCACCATCTGCAACACCGGCTATCGCGATGAAGATTACAGCGACCGTTCATTCATCAACCGCACTACCCTGCTGGGCAATCCAGACATCATCTTGATTTGCGGCGGAACGAACGACAGTTGGGCAAATGCCCCTATCGGCAATTACCAGTACAGCAACTGGAAGCGTGCCGACCTCTACTGTTTCCGTCCTGCTCTGGCGAAGTTGCTTTCCGATCTCCGTCAGCGCCATCCGAATGTAGATATCTACTTCATTCTAAATTCTGAGCTGAAGGATGAGATCAATGAGTCAGTAAAAAAGATCTGCAAGACCTATCAGGTTCCGGTCATCGCCCTTCATGACATAGACAAGAAGAACGGCCACCCAACTATCAAGGGAATGAGAAGCCTTGCCGACCAGGTTCTGAAGGTGATTAAGAAATAAAATTACCGCCACATAACCTTCCAAAGAATGGATATAAAACTAGATCAACATAAAGTCACCTTCAGAAATAGCTTCTCAAAAACAACAATTCAAATTTCATTCTCCTTTCACATTCAACAGAGTTTACTCATAGTCAGACACTTTTGTGTGAAAGGAGAATTCTCTGAAACAACAATAACAATCAGCAGAAAGTACTATTAATATAAGGCGAAGGCAACTTAGTCTAAAGGAGAAAGCAACTATCACAAAAGGAATAGAAAAGGCTTCTTTGTATCGGATGACCCGGGTCATCCATATAGATGACGGGAGTGAACCATATAGATGACCCGAGTCATCCATATAGACGAGCTTAATCATCCAGCCGATAAATCGTCCCTTTTCGCCTGCCAATATCTATCCCTCATCCTTCTGGTTACTATGCTTCATCCCAACATTCATAACAAAGACACCCACTATTCATTATCAAGACGCTCACTATTCCCTATCGGAGCAAGGCACATCGCCATATTTAAGCTTAGCCATCAATTACCATATCAAAATAAAGAGATTTTTCCTTTCACACTTAACTCTCTCGTTTTCAACACAATCCGCATTCTGTGAAAGGAGATACCACTAATGCTGCAGAATCTTTTCATTCGAAGATAAAGCTATTTAGGGCACAACGGCATGGGGGCATAGATGTCAAGTCCTTCCTGTTTAGACTTACTAACATCTATGCCTAAACACAGGTTTAGGCAGGTGTCCCAATTTAGATCACCAGCAAAATGCTGTGGTGAGAATTTCACCACTCATCTTCTTAGCCCATTCTGTAGGAGACTTGTTGGTTGATTTCTTTGAATATCTCCGAAAATCTTGTAGAATTTTGAAGATTTCTACAAGATTTTCGGAGAATATGTAAGACGGGGTTAGCCGATTGTTTACAAACAAATAGGAGGTAAATACCTATCACCAAAGCATTTACCTCCTATAATATTTCTATATGAATTTCTGTATCAGCATCTGAGCATTACCATAGAAAGGCACATCCGTCTTGCCCAATATTGCTGCTGGCAACGAGGCTAATTCTGCCAAGTTATCCATAGGCACCAATACCGTTTTGGCTCCATTCTCGGAGAGGAGAGATACCCTATCAGAGAAATTGGTGGCTCTCACAATAGCACCTCCGATGGAAATATTGCCAATGATGCCCAATGCTGGCTTTAGATTTCTGCCAAAAACAGAAGAAACGATAGCAGCAAATACAGCAGAGCCGATGCCTCCTACTTGGGTAGTACCCAATAAGGCGGTTACTTGCACGGTTACATCCAATCGCATCAATGAATGCTTCTGGGAAAGGATGCTACTCTCATTGGCTCGGATATAATTATACGTATTTCGGATGTCTTCCTTTACCTCAGCAGACGAAGTACCACTCACAGCTAACTTACCATTGCCCTGCATCGTAATTACCTCTATTTTTATCAGTGAAACTTTATCACCATCGCAAGTAGCCGTATAACAGGTACCAGGAGGCAATGGGGCATCCTCTATCAGATTAGAGCCACGCTCTTCTGGCACTGGCACAAAGGTTTCCTCTTGCGTTTCCTTGTCGATATATGAGAAGTTGGTATCCCAAAACTCCATACCACCGATGCGCTTCAATTGCTCCTTCACTCTTCTTCGCATCTCAATAGCCCATGTTACATACTTGCGCACGTCTTCCTTAGTGAAGTTGCCGTCTGGATGCATCAGTTTGATCAATCCCGATACGGTTTTGCGCACAGGTTTGGTATCACGCTGGCGAAGTTGGGACCCCAGCACGAAGTATTCGTCAAGGGCATTGGTATAGTTGTCCTTGCGCAGATGGTGAAACATCTCACTGAAGAAGTCGGTACTAAAGCCGATATGATTGGTAAAATTGGCAGGGGCAAACTTCATGATTTCCCATCCAGGCAAGAAGAAGCCGATACGATCCAAGAAAGCCGTATCCTCACTTATCTTATCTGAGAAAGGACTGAAGAGATGACTCGTTTGCAACACAGTCTCCACAGGTTGGTTGATGTTACCATTGAGAATGATGGAGGCGTTTGCCGACTTCTCGCCACTCTTGCCTGCACGAGAGAACGAACCGCTCTCCATATAGTCTTTCATCAATGGCACCACCTCCTTGTCCTTAAAGAGTTCATCGGTAGATTCATCGAAACAAACAGCATCCCATTTGCCCATGGCTCCTATCTGACCATTGCTATTGTTCACAAAGAGCGACGCAGCAGTACCTTGTCCACCACTCACCAACATAGAATAAGGAGACAGTTCCTTGAATACGAAAGATTTACCCGAACTTCTCGGACCCAATTCCGCCATATTGAAATTGTTCTCCACCAAAGGGATGAAACGAGACAGCAGGAGCATTTTCATGCGCTCGGTCATACCTTCCGACTCTGGTTCATAACCACCACTGCGCAACAACACATTGAGCCATTCCTCATTGGTAAACTCCTTACGTGCCGACACAATGCGTTCTAAGCTAAAGTTAGAGAGCTGGATAGGACGAATCTTAGAGATGACAAACGGATATATCTTATTGCCTATCATCATGCTGGAGTCATAATCGATGTCGATGACCGCCCAAATGCCCCCCATCATCATCTTCTCGTGCTGCACCACCAGTTCTTCGGCAATATTTGCCTCACGGATATTCAGGTTGGAGAGTTCTGCCCAATACTTATCCTTCGAGGCATCCAGTCGAACGGAAATCTTATCGATAACCTTGTAAGAGCCTTCCTCTTTAATCTTCATCTGCACCACGTTCGACTCATCAGGGTTCACATAGTGCTTCTGGAGTACGCTCTTCACGTTCTCCACACCCTCCTTGATTTTCTCCTCGTCATCCGTGCTGCAACTGTTGGCAAGGAGATATTCCAATACGAAGACTGGCACATTGGCACCCACCTTTACGGCACGTACAATGTCCTTTCTCACCACAAATCCCTGAAACAAGTCCAGGAGTTTTCTATCTAGTTCTATCATGAATTCTCTTTTCTATGTTATCTATGATGTATAGATTCTCTTAAAACAAATCATCCAAGTCTCTCGCAGAAGAGCCCTTCACCTCGCAGTAGTCTATCTGCTCCTTGGTCGAGGCATCCACAAGCACTACCTTTGCCTTGCCTGACGCAGGCATTACGAACTCATTGTTATCAAGCAGTTGACCTTGCCTGATGGTTACGATTTGGATGGAGAGTTCCTTGCCTCCCTCAAAGAAATGAATCTCCATGCGTCTCTCCTGTTTGAAGACATCGGCAGATGATTCGGCTTGCAGCTTCAGTTTGAAGTATTGCCCTGCCACCGCCTGCAAGTCTTTCTTGTTGGCGATGCTTACATGCAGAGCCTCAGCGGTGGCATCCTGTCCAAACTCATAGATGGGAATGATACATTCCTGCGGGGTAAAACCGCCATGGGAATAACCATAAGTTCCCTTCGAGCAGAAAGGCTTGTCCGACAAGGCATAATATTGGTAAGCAGAACCGCAGAAATCATCCTGTCGCTCCACCAAGCCCTTGCTATCCAGCAAGCAAGCATTTGTCAAGCAGAAGCGTTCTTCAAGTTTCTTTATATCACCATGTGGAACTGATATCTTGTCAGCCTCATCCAGAATACCTGTTATCACAAACCCATGGTCGGCAGTTACATATACCTTGTTATATCCCATACTGAGCAAGATATCTATCTTATCGGCAATCTCCTTCTCATAGCCATTGATATCTTTCAAAGCAGCCAACTGCTTCTTCTCGCCCACTTGATCGATATCTCCAAACATCAAGATCAAGTGGCGAGCCGTTATGCTGCTATTCAGTTTTTCTGCTTGTATCACTTCCGCCTCACTGTCCTCTGCCAGAAGATGCGCATAACGTTTTTGTGCCAAATCCTCCACGCCGTCACAACAGAATAGCGCACTCATACCATTCTCTGTCACGGAAGGCAACATGGCGAAAGCATAGTCATTTTTCTTTTTCGACTTAGCGTACTGATAAATACTCTCTGCCATCTCCAGTCGCAAGCCGTCGCATACTAAGATGGCAATTCTACCATTGTCTGAAAACTTCTCTTTGAGCAGATTTCTCTGTGTAGGCTGGTAGTCAGCCGTCAATGCAAACCACTTGTCCAAAAGTTCCTTTTCCTGCTGTTCATAGAGGAATTGGAAAGGGCGGAGCACTTTCTCTTCATGTAGCCACGCTGCATAGAGATGACGGATGGCTGTGTCGAGGGGAGCAAAATGGTCACGATAATATTCTGCGAAAACATCGAGCGAACTTACCTGATAGAGATTTTCGTTCTGATATTCCACCACGGTCTTTATGTCAGCAAGCCATGTCGCCTTATAGCTTGATGCCATCTTACCCTGGGTGCGTACCTCTATAAAATGCACATAATTTGCCAAGAACTCACCATTCTCGACGGCATGGCTCATGCGCCTCATCAAGTTTTCATCCAAGGTCTTAAAAGGATGGTCGGGATGTGCAGCCAACGGGTCAGCATCCTTAGGCAAGGCGAAACCACGGATATAATCTACCATCTTCTCATCCATGGCATGACTGCTCACACACCTATTATATATAGCGAGCAATGGAGCCGAAAGGTTGTTGTGGAGCAAGCCATCAAAGATAGTATCCATCACTGCCCCAGCCATCACCTCGGCAGGTTGCTGGGTCTGTGGCTTCCCCATCAAGGCATATACCTCCTGACAGAATATTTGCCAAACCTCCTTGTCCATATCTTCTGCCACTTGCCTTGGAGATACCAACAAGTTAAGAACCAACTGGTCTCTATCCAATGGCTGGATGGCTCTCATGCTGACAGCCTTCCACCAATTCTGATCCTTGCCACGACTCAACTTGGCAGCCAGTATCAGTTCCTGCTTGGATAGTTCTGTATTGAGATGAATGTCGGCAAAGAGATGCTTACGGATATAGCTCTCCATATCATCGAGCACGATGCAACCTTGTATCTCTGCATATTCCAGCAGGAATGTCAAGCTATCCTTGGGGCGATGGAGATAAAACACCACTGGTTCCCCTACGTGATGAGCCTCAGCTTCATACTTAGCCTTGATCTCATCAAGTTCCGTGTCACCCACTTCCAGCAACACTATATCATGTGGGAGAAAGTCCAGCAAGAACTTTCCCTCACCCTTAGCATCCGTGACAACCACTCTTCCCTGTTGTCCCAGCACCTCATTAATATCATTGACAAACCATTTATCTATCATTTTCTATACTCTTTATCAGTTCCCTTTCTCATTTCTATTTAGAAATTCTATTCTCAATTTTGGAATAGAGTAAGTCGCTAATTATTAACATCTTACATTTTTTATTTCATTTCTCATTTCCATTTCTCTATTTCATTTGAGAATTCTATTCTCGATTTTGGAAATGAGAATGAGATAGATTCAGTTGGTATTTTACCCATCGGTTTTGCCCCACAGGGAGAGCTATACCTTCTGTCACCAACTGTTTCATCTGAGCCAACACCTTCTTATAAGTTATTTCCTTGCCTATTCTCTCATGAATATCTTTAAGGGAAGCACTCTTATAGATTTTCAAGTCCTCTATAATCAATTCCCTGATACGATAATTCTCGATTCGCTTTAAAGAAGTGGTTCCTTTATATTCGCTATTTTTTAATATATCTGCACTTACTCGATACTCCTTGGAACGGTTTTGCCCCACAGCTTCCACAAGACCGTCATCCACAAGCTTATCAAGCCAAGGTGACAAGGCATCTCTATCACGAAGATTCAATTTCTTGATCAATGCAGAAGCAGTAATTGTTTCATTTTGGGCTATCAATCCCAAACAGATAATCTGCTTCTGCTTTAATTCTTCCACTTGAAGGGCTTGCTGAATCACCTTGATGGATTCCTTACTGATGATGCGACGCTCTACTGTGGCAGTGACAGAGTCATTACCTTCTGTCACACGTGGCACTTGTTTACCATTCGACAACAGAATCTCATACATCTTGTCATATCCCTCAAATCCGCAACCTATAGGGTTTCGTGGGAATTTACTTGTAAAACGACAAAA
>OLRO01000928.1_pt1 | contig 19020 bp, 13 predicted proteins | sample 1673131 | NCBI WGS metagenome assembly OLRO01 (sample SAMEA3136757, study PRJEB25190) | human gut metagenome | biome: human gut; feature: human-associated habitat; material: faeces | place: Austria | collected 2013 | reverse complement strand
AAATGCTGAAAATGTGTGTCAGAAGCAGTAATTTGCACCGTCGAACCCCCAGAACCCGCCATTTGAAAAACAGCGGCGCAGTGTGGCTTTCCTGAAAGGAAAAACAGAGCCGCAACGCTAAAATCTACTTGACAGCGACAGGAAAAAACGATAAAATATTAAAACTAGTGCGGCTCCCACCGGGCCGCACGACTTTTTAATTGCTAAGGAGACATTGACAATGGCCAAAGAAGTTGTTGTTACCCATGAGGGTTATAAAAAGCTGGAAGAAGAACTGGACACCCTGAAAACTGTCAAGCGTTCCGAGATTGCTGAAAAGATCAAGGTTGCCCGTGGTTACGGTGACCTTTCTGAGAACGCGGAATACGATGCCGCCAAGGAAGAGCAGGCTGTGGTTGAAGCCCGCATTGCTGACCTGGAAGCTACCCTGAAGGTTGCCCGCATCATGGACGACAGTGACCTGAGCCTGGATACCGTTTCTATCGGTATGCATGTGCGCATCCTGGCAGAGGGCGATGAGCCGGACGAAGCTGAAGAGTATGATATCACCGGTTCTACCGAAGCCGACATCGACCAGGGCCGCATCAGCGATGAAAGTCCGGTCGGCGCTGCCCTCATCGGCCACAAGACTGGCGATAAGGTTGACGTTACCCTGCCCAACGGCAATATTTTGGAATACACCATTCTGGGTGTCAGCCGCAGCCGCTGATCACCCCCGGATATAAAAACAGGAAAGGAACCTGCGCCATGGAACAGAACAAGCAGTCCGCCCCCCAGAACGCCGCATCGGAAGCGGCAGTACGGCGTCAGAAGCTGGCCGACCTCAAGGCCGCCGGCCACGACCCGTTTACCATCACCAAATGCAAGCAGGATGCTTTCTCTGCTGATTTGAAAGAAGAATATAAAGATTTGCCCGCTGAGGAAGATACCGGCCGTATGGTCAGCCTGGCTGGCCGTATGATGTCCAAGCGCGTCATGGGCAAGGCCAGCTTTGCCCACCTGCGCGACCAGAAGGGCGATATCCAGATCTTCGTCAAGCGTGACCTGCTGGGCGAGGAAGCGGGCGTCGGCGAGCAGGTTGCGGCGATCACCGAGCGCGCGATGCGCGGCGAAATCGATTTCAAGCAAGCGCTCGAAGAGCGCGTGGGGCTTCTTGCAGGCCTCGGGCAAGAAGTGTTCGATCGTACCTTTGAGCGCGTGACCTTTACGCCGGGCGCACTCGAGCTAGTGCAGGCGGCACATGCGCGCGGATGGAAGGTCGGCGTGGTGAGTGGCGGCTTCCACGAGGTCGCCGACCGTATCGTCGAGACAGCAGGTATCGACTACTGTCTGGCAAATCGCCTGGAGGTCGTGGACGGCAAACTCACCGGAAAGCTTGCGGCAGATATCGTCACGCGTGAGCGCAAACTCGGCGCCCTTCGGTCATGGGCGCACGAGCTCGGTCTTCCCCTGTCCCAAACGGTCGCCATGGGCGACGGAGCCAACGATATCCCTATGATTCAAGCCGCGGGCACCGGCATTGCGTTTTGTGCCAAACCCAAGACCCGCGAGGCGGCCCCATTTACCATTAATGAGCGCAACCTGATGCTCGCCATGGACATCATCCTGCGTGACTAGTCAGTTTGCCTCACAACTTCATCTAATCTGACATGTCAGATTTCCGAACAATTATGCTCTAATGTTCGGAAACAACCCTTCGCGTGCTAAACTTTTCTGCGTCGAAGGGAACTTATATGGACAAACGAGATCTTGAGCAATTGCTAAGTGACGTGGCAGACGGAAGCATTATGCCGGCCGATGCCCTCACGCGCATCCAGACGGCGCCGACCGCCGACCTGGGCTTTGCACAGCTCGATCTTTCGCGCGGGGTGCGCCAGGGAGCCGGCGAGGTTGTCTACGGTGCCGGTAAAACCGCCGAGCAGATTGCCGCCATTATCGAAGCGCTTCTCGATGCAGGCCAGGGACACGTCCTGGTCACGCGCCTGGATGCCGAAAAGGCAGCCCGCACCTCGGAGCTCCTCGGCAACGGCATCGACCTAGGATATGTCCCGGACGCACAGCTCGCCCTCGTGGGAGGCAAGCCCTCCCCTACCGGCAACGGACGCATCGTCGTCGCCTGCGCCGGCACGAGCGACCTGCCCGTCGCCGAGGAAGCCGCGTTGACGGCCGAGTTCTATGGCAACGAGGTCGACCGCCTCTACGACGTAGGCGTCGCCGGCCTGCACCGCCTGCTCGCGCATGCCGAGGAACTTGCCCAGGCACAGGTGGTCATTGCCATTGCCGGCATGGAGGGCGCACTGGCGAGCGTTGTCGGCGGCCTGGTGAGCTGTCCGGTCATCGCCGTTCCCACCAGCGTGGGCTACGGCGCAAGTTTTGGTGGCGTAGCCGCGTTGCTCGCCATGCTCAACTCCTGTGCCAGCGGTGTTTCGGTCGTCAATATCGACAACGGCTTTGGTGCCGCCTACCAGGCAAGTCTTATCAATCATCTGAGCGCCGGTACATCCCGCGCCCGTTAAGGAGCATTCCATGTCCAACCATCAGCACACGCTTATCATCGACGGCACCTCGGGCATCAGCGGCGACATGACCGTCGCGGCCCTGCTCGACCTGGGCGCCAGCGAGGAGCACCTGCGCGAACAGCTCGCCACGCTGCCGGTCGACGGCTTTTCGATCGCCGTGACGCGCGTAAACAAGCATGGCATCGACGCCTGCGATTTCGACGTCCAGCTTGCAGAAGCGCTCGAGAACCACGATCACGATATGGCCTGGCTCTACGGCAACGAAACAGTTGTCGAGCACACGCACGAGCATGAGCACCGCCATCATGATCATGGCGGGCACGAACACGAGCACTGCCATGAGCATGACCATGAGGCCCACGGCCACGAGGACCATCATCACGCCCACCACCATCATCACCGTTCTTTGGCGGACGTCACCGCCATCATCGACGGCTCGCAGCTAAGCGATGACGCCAAGCGTCGCGCCCTCGCCATCTTTACCGCGCTCGCCGCCGCCGAGAACCAGCTGACGCGCACCGCGAACCGGCAGAACCGGCACCGACCGTTTACTCTACCAAGCACTGGCGCAACGGACGCGGAACACACTGGTCCGGAGACCAATGGCTTCCCGACCACATTTATATGAAGCGCCTCCCCAACGTGATGCTGGACTATGCGGAATGTTGTTTCAGAACCGGAGAGGAAGCTGAAGGATGGAAACAAATCAACATCCTGCGCAACCGCGCATTCGGCAACATGGAAGTCGGTAAGAGCAGTGAACTCACCGCCAAATTCAACAGTTACTTCAGAAATCTGGCAAGTGTGTACGGAGACAATGGCTATGGCAAGTATGTGGCTACCGAAGGATACCCCATTCCTTTCAACGAGACACCCGTGACAGTAGTAGACGCACAGAACTACTACGCACAGCTGAAAACCGAGAAAGGATTTACTTCCGACTTGTGGAAAGTGGCAGTCAACGAGGAACGCCGTAAAGAGTTAAACGCAGAATGGTGCCTGCGTGGAGACATGCAGAAGTCAGGCTATCTGGAAGACCACATCGAGCATAACTACCCGAAAGGCTTCGGCTACTTGAAGGGTTTCGAAGCCATATTCGAGTTCCGGACTTACCGCGACTTCGACTTCAACATCAACAAGATGGATATGCCCATCCCGGCAGACGAGCTGATCAAGAATCCGGCCTGCGACCAGAACGAAGCTTACCTGGGAGGACATTAATCTCCAGGAAACACCCCGAACAAATACAAATTCATACTTGTATATATAGGGATTAGTTTTTTACAGAGCCATATCGAGAAGGGAACTTCTTGGTATGGCTCTTTTTGTCGTTGTGTCTATGCTGTCAGTATGGCTTCGGAAGAAGTGACTACTGTATCAGCATACAAATGAAAGAACCGTCTACTGATTACGTTTATAAAGAAAAAAAGTGTCTAGTGAAATCAGGAAAAGACAGGAAAAGACAAACTTCAACGTGAATCCTTTCAGTTTCAACGTAGAAAACCGCTTGTCTCGACACATAGAACAGTTCGTTTCACCACATAGAACAGTTTGTTTCGACGCGTGAAACACTTTGTTCCATTGGGGTAAACACTTTGTTTCATTAGGGTGAACACTTTGTTTTATACAGTATGAACACTTTGTTCTATAGCATGTGAACAAATTGTTCATCACTGTGAACTAATGGATTATCCCTATTTAGAACATGAATGCACTGTGCACCGTGGATGGCCTTATACCCGATTTAGGGGCTTGCAGATACTTTATCTGCAAGGTATCTGCAAGGGGTATCTGCAAGCCCACAACACATTGGTTTACAGCGAAGCAAGTACCAAATCCTTGCAGATGGCAGATAAAATGAGAAAAAAAACTCTGTGTAGCGGTGCGGGCTGAATTCAGCAGGCAGCAAAAAGCCCGTCCTCTTAATTAATGGGGACGGGCTTGAAAAGTAGCTCCGAGGGGAATCGAACCCCTATCTAAAATTTAGGAAATTCTTGTTCTATCCGTTGAACTACAGAGCCTCAACTGATAATCAGCGGAATATGTAGAATATCAGTAGAACTTCTACGCTATTCCTGCACGATGCAGGCTGATTGCGGATGCAAAGATAATGTATTCTGCCGATTTTCCGAAAAAAGTTTTGTTAATCCGATTAACTTTCCGAAATTTGCCGTCCATGTAAACGGAATAGTAATCCTCAAATAATCTATAGTAATTCGTAAGTTATGGCAAACGACATGATGGTCAAAGAACTGGAGCAAGTGGTAGTCCGCTTCTCCGGAGACTCCGGCGATGGTATGCAGCTCGCCGGCAACATCTTTTCAACAGTTTCGGCTACCGTGGGCAATGACATCAGTACATTCCCCGACTATCCGGCAGACATCCGCGCCCCGCAAGGCTCACTTACCGGCGTTTCCGGTTTCCAGGTACATATCGGTGCTGAGAAAGTCTATACCCCGGGTGACAAATGCGACGTATTGGTAGCAATGAACGCCGCCGCACTGAAAACCCAATATAAGTTTGCTAAATCCACTGCTTGTATCATTATCGATACAGACGCTTTCCAAAAATCAGACCTGGAAAAGGCGGCTTTCAAGACCGACAATCCGATAGAGGAGATGGGCATCAAGCAGGATGTCATCGCCGCTCCCATCTCGAAGATGGTGAAAGACTGCCTTGCCGATACCGGAATGGACAACAAGGCCATGCTGAAATGCCGCAATATGTTTGCAGTAGGCCTGGTATGCTGGCTGTTCAACCGTGATTTGAAGATAGCCGAAGACTTTATCCGCGAAAAATTCGCCAAAAAGCCCGAAATAGCCGAAGCAAATATCAAGGTCATTCATGCAGGATATGACTACGGACACAACACCCATGCTTCCGTAGCCCATACATATAAGATTGAAAGTAAGACTACCGTTCCCGGCAGATACATGGATATCACGGGCAACAAGGCAACCGCCTACGGCTTTATTGCCGCTGCCGAGAAAGCAGGCTTGAAGCTGTTCCTCGGTTCCTATCCCATCACTCCTGCAACCGACGTGCTGCACGAACTCTCAAAGCACAAATCACTGGGCGTGATGACCGTGCAGTGCGAAGACGAAATCTCCGGTTGCGCCACTTCCATCGGTGCTGCTTTTGCCGGCGCACTGGCCGTGACCTCCACTTCCGGTCCCGGCGTCTGCCTGAAATCGGAAGCCATGAACCTGGCAGTCATTACCGAACTTCCGTTGGTAGTGCTCGACGTGCAACGCGGCGGCCCTTCCACCGGTCTGCCCACCAAGTCGGAGCAGACAGACTTGTTGCAGGCATTGTTCGGCCGCAACGGTGAAAGCCCAATGCCCGTCATCGCCGCCTCTTCACCCACAAGCTGTTTCGACGCAGCCTACATGGCAAGCAAGATAGCACTGGAACACATGACTCCGGTCGTATTGCTGACCGACGGCTTCGTTGCCAACGGCTCCGGTGCATGGAAACTACCCAAGTTGGCAGATTATCCTGCTATCAATCCTCCGTATGTCACTCCCGAAATGAAGGACAACTATACGCCGTACAAGCGCAATCCCGAAACGGGTGTCCGCTACTGGGCCATTCCCGGACAAGAGGGCTATATGCACATCCTCGGCGGTCTGGAGAAGGACAGCAATACCGGTGCCATCTCCACCGACCCGGAAAACCACAACCTGATGTGCCGTCTGCGTGCCGAGAAGGTTGCCAAAATCCCCGTACCTGATGTAGAAGTGCAAGGCTGTGCAGACGATGCCGATTTGCTGATTGTCGGTTTCGGCGGTACATACGGCCACTTGTATTCGGCCATGGAAGAGATGAACAAGGCAGGCAAGAAGGTGGCCCTCGCCCACTTCACTTATCTGAACCCGCTCCCCAAGAACACGGAAGCTGTCCTGAAGAAGTACAAGAAGGTGGTAGTTGCCGAACAGAACCTCGGACAATTCGCAAGTTATCTGCGCATGAAGATAGACAACTTCACCCCGTACCAGTTCAACGAAGTCAAAGGACAACCGTTCGTCGTTGCCGAGCTGGTCGCAGCGTTCAATAAATTAATTGATAATTGACAGTTGACAATTGATAATTACCATGCGGAACACGCGGATTATCAATCATCAGCCACCAATTATCAACTATCAATTATCAACCATCAATTAAAAAAGATTATGTGCGAATATACAGCAAAAGACTATAAAAAAGGACAACCCCGTTGGTGTCCGGGTTGTGGTGACCACTTCTTTCTGGCTTCACTGCACAAAGCAATGGCAGAAATCGGCAAAGCTCCTTGGGAGAATGCCGTCATCTCAGGTATCGGCTGCTCCAGCCGTCTGCCCTACTACATGAATACGTATGCAATGCAGACCATCCACGGACGTGCTGCTGCCATCTCTACGGGTGCCAAGGTTGCCAATCCCAACCTGACGGTATGGCAAATCTCCGGCGACGGTGACGGTCTGGCCATCGGCGGTAACCACTTCATCCACGCCGTACGCCGTAACATCGACCTGAACATGATTCTGCTGAACAACCGCATCTACGGTCTGACCAAAGGTCAATATTCTCCGACCTCTCCACGTGGTTTCGTCAGCAAGTCGTCTCCCTATGGTACGGTAGAAGATCCATTCCACCCGGCAGAGCTTTGCTTCGGTGCCCGCGGCCGTTTCTTTGCCCGCGCGGTAGCTACCGATGCTCCGGGGACAGTGGAAATATTGAAGGCAGCCATGGCTCACAAAGGGGCTTCCGTTTGCGAGATTCTGCAAAACTGCGTTATCTTCAATAACGGTACGCATGACTCCGTAGCCAAAAAGGAAGACCGCGCCAAGAATGCTATCTACTTGAAACACGGCGAACCAATGCTCTTCGGCGAGAACAACGAATACGGACTGATGCAGGAAGGCTTTGGTCTAAAAGTCGTGAAACTCGGTGAGAACGGCATTACAGAGAAGGATATCCTTATCCACGATGCCCACTGCATGGACAACACCCTGCAACTGAAGCTTGCCTTGATGGAAGGTCCCGACTTCCCGATTGCACTCGGTGTTATCCGCGATGTGGAAGCTCCTACTTACGACGATGCTGTTCATGAACAAATCGAAGAGGTGTCTGCCAAGAAGAAGTATCACAACTTCGAGGAGTTATTGATGACGAATGATACGTGGGAAGTAAAATAAACCACTAAGATTTATTAATATCATGTTTGCACGAAACAAATAAGGTGCAAACATGATATTAATTTCCTAAAAGTAAGAGTACCTCCCTATCCTTTCTCTCCCAAACATAGATACTTATTACGCCAAACATGCAGTTCTTCCATCAAGAATAACTATATTTGCCACAGTAACCATAGTAGTCACATTTTGAAAGTAATTCTCTGATTTATACTGGCTTAATATCAATCTCACAAACCGCAGGCTGATAGCTCTTTCGTTCGAGTAATCCTTCCCGGATAAAGGTCAAAAACACTCCCACCCTGAAAAAAAATGCAACCACTGCAACTGCACCAGATTTTATTGTAGTGATAGAGCATACCTCCGATGAACAAGGCTACCAATAAGGGTCGACAACAAGACTTCAAGGGAAGAGAGGGAAATTGTGGAATACCTACTGTGGATTTTTTCCACATCTCCACACCACAAACACCCGAACTTTCCTTTTTCCCGATAGAAAATAAGCAATTGATTATCAATATTATTCATCCTTAAAAGGATAGTCTGCCTTTCGTTTGGCATACCTCTTGCTAAAATATCCGCCGAAAGGACGTAACATTTATAATAAGATAAATCAATTATTTTTCAGTAGTATGAAAATCAGGATGAGAAAACGGTGTGACATTCCACATTCAGCGTCGCACTTCCAAAAAAGTTTGATTATTGCAAGTTGGTTATTAACATTTCTTTTCACCGGAACAGCCTTTGCACAAGAGAACCGAACCATTACAGGCATTGTAAGAGATGTAACGGGAGAACCGCTTATCGGTGCCAGCGTCATACAGAAAGGCACCAACAACGGCGTCATTACCGATGTGGACGGCAACTTCACACTGACCGTTCCTGCAGATGCAACACTCTCTATCGCTTACATGGGCTATGCTACCCGGGAGATAAACCTGGCAAAACGAAAAAAGCAAGGCGACCTGAAGATTACACTCAGCGAAGATACCCAGCAACTGAAAGAAGTCGTAGTAACGGCAATGGGTATCAAAAAAGACACGAAACGTGTCGGCTATGCCATCAGTACCATCAGTGCAGACGAATTGGTAAAGGCAGGAGCACCCAACTTTGCCTCTGCCATGTACGGTAAAGCACCGGGAGTCCGCATCACACAGACACAAGGCGGTTCTGCCGGAGCTGTCTCCATCAACGTACGCGGACTGACTTCCATCACTGGAAATAACCAGCCACTCATCATTCTGGACGGTGTACCCATCCGCAACGGCGGCACGGGTAAAAGCACGGACTTCGCCGAATTTGGCAACGACGGACAAATCCGTTCCAATGGTCTGGTAGACATCAACCCAGAGGACATCGAGAGCCTCAGTATTCTGAAAGGAGCTTCTGCCACAGCTCTCTACGGCTCGGAGGCTGCAAACGGTGCGGTAGTCATCACTAGCAAGCGCGCCAAAAGCGGCAAGCTGACGGTGGACTTCAATGCCCAAGTCATGGCAAACTTACCGGCTTATCTACCAAAAGTACAGACCGTATACGGGCCGGGAACCTACAACACCGCATACAGCGATTATGAGAAACAGACGGGAGGCTTCTATCAGAGAACCCTAAACGGACAAAGCTACAAAAGCCTCCGTTCCACCACCTTGTCCTTCGGCCCGAAATACGACGGCAGCGAGGTACTTTACTGGGACGGGAAGATGCGCCCCTACCAGGCACTGACCGACAACCCGTGGAAAGAGTTGTTTCGCACCGGCTGGACCCAGACTTACAATCTCGCCATCTCACAAGGGACGGAAACCACCAGCAACCGCTTCTCCTACACATTCATGGACGAGATTCCCAATGCCCTGACCGGAAGCTTCACCAAACACAACTTCAAGCTGACCGGTTCGTATCAACTGGCGAAACCGCTGAAACTGGAATACTCCCTTAACTACATCGTACAGAATGTAGAAGACCGCCCGCAAACCTCGCTCAACCTATACAGCGGTTTCGGCAACATGTTCTCCACCTTCCTGGACATTCCCTATCTGAAACAAAGTTACGTCACCAGTCTGGGATACCGTAATACCTTTGTCGGAGGAAACGCCACGCTGACTCCCGAGGAATCATGGGCCTACGACCCCAGTTACGCCACCGGAGTGAACAACATGCTGTGGAATATGTACCATCACCATAGCGACGAGACAGAGAACCGGCTCATCGGTATGATTCGCCCCACCTGGCAGATAACCAACTGGCTGAGTCTGCGTGCCCAGGTTTCAACTGATATCACAGATGTGAAGCAAACACTGAAATATGAAAGCGAACAACCCAATTCCCTATACGACCCCAACGGTAGCTTCCAGTCCATCAACCGCCGTTACGACATTGTCTATGGAGATGTTATGTTGAACTTCAACTATAATATCAACCGCTTCGACATTGCCGCCACCGTAGGCTGGACCGGACGCTACGAAAATATGAACAATATCAGGGTCTCCACCAATGGCGGGCTTGTCACGGAAAACTGGTTCGACCTCAATGCCAGCCGCTACACGCCAAGCAGTACCCTGCAACGTATGGAACTACTGAAAACCGGATATATGGGTACACTGAGCCTGGGATGGGACAACTATCTATTCCTTGAACTGACCGGACGCCAGGAACGCTCGTCTACCCTAAAAGACCAGAGTTTTTTCTATCCTTCCGCCAATCTGAGTTTCCTCTTCACCCAAGCCTTCCACATGCCGTCATGGTGGAACTATGGAAAATTGCGCCTCTCATACGGTATCGTAGGAAATGCTCCTGAAACCTATACCGCCAATATCGTCTACGAGCAAGGTTCGGACAACGGATTCACCTGGAACACCATTCCCTCTTCATGGGGGAATGCAGATATCCATCCGGAAAAGAAATACGAATACGAGATAGGTCTGGAAAGCAAGTTTTTAAACAACCGGTTGGGTATAGATATATCCTACTACAACAACCGTGTAAAGGACCAGATACTCTCCACGCCGCAACCTTCCACATCAGGCGTAAAGAATGTGTTGATGAATGTGGGTGAGGTAGCCAACCGCGGCTGGGATATATCAATCAGTGCCACTCCCATACTGACCAGAGATTTCCGCTGGGACCTGACAGCCAACTATGGTGTATATAAGAACAAAGTGGTGAAACTGGCCGATGGAGTGCCCTATCTGGAAATACTCAACTCCGGAGGCAGCGGAATAAAAATACAAGCTGTGGAAGGCCAGCCAATGGGTGACATCTATGCACAGGTTCCCCAGGTGAACGAAAACGGTGAGTACCTCGTTTCCGATAAAGGTCTTTACCTCAACCAAACTGAATTGCAGAAAGTCGGCAACATCAATCCGGCAGGCGTAGGAGGTCTATTCAACTCTTTCTCCTACAAGAATGTATTCCTCGATTTCAGTATCGACTTCCGCATCGGAGGGGATGTCATCAACGAAATGAACCAATATGCCACCGCAGTGGGTCTGACACCCGAATCCCTGAAGTACCGTGATACGGAACACGGCGGACTATCCTATTACTATCCGGGCGACAACAATTCCAGCGGAATTCCGGTACAAGTAGACCCTTCCACGGGTGCCGGCCCCAACGGAGAGATAATCTACCACGACGGCATCATTCTTCCGGGTGTAGTGGCCTCCACTGGCGAAAGAAACACACGTATCATTCCGGCAGGCTATTACTACAACACCACCTATAATTGGGGAACGGAGGCCGAACAGCTGACATACCGCCATTCGGTATTCGACAATTCTTATGTCAAACTGCGTGAATTGACCATCGGCTACCAATTTCCCGAAAAGATGATCTCCAAACTGGGACTGGGCCGGCTGAGTGTGTCGGTCTTCGGACGTAATCTCTTCTACTTCTACAAAGCACTGAAAAACTACGATGCGGAGTCGTCCGTCGGAACATCCTGGGCCAACCAGGCTACCGTGGGAAGTTCTACCACAGCTACCCGCAGTTTCGGTGTTTCACTTCGTGCAAGTTTCTGACAAAACAACCATCCAAAAAACAACAAAGAGTATGAAAAAGACAAAGATATTATCTCTTGTTTCATTGGGAGCATTCCTCTTGACAACATCAGGCTGTACGGATTATGACTTCGACAGCAAATACGAAGACCCCTCCAAAGTAACCCAAGTCACCATCAGTAATCTGATGGTAGGAGTCTTCCAAAAAGTAAAGGACTATGATGTTTACGAATACAACCGGTTCTTCGGATTCGATTCACAGTTTACGGGCAAGTATGCACAAACCTTCGGCTACTCCAACACTACGGATATGTATACCCCCGGCTATATACCCGCTATTGACGGACAGTGGGACAATGTGTATTCGGCACTGGCCCAGTTCCGCAAGCTGGAATCTCTCTACGAGGAAGAAAGCGCGGCAGAACAAGCCCAGGACGAGGCATTCTATCTTGCCGCCAAAGTACAGTTGTACGATTTCTTTGCCGCCACAGTGGACGTTTTCGGGGATATGCCTTTCTCGGAAGCTTGTACGCTGCCGCTTACCAACGATGTAGGTAAATCGTATGCTCATTATGACAAGGCCGAGGATATTTATAAAACCATTCTTGATGAGCTCAAAGAAATTGCTCCGCGGTTCCGCTCCATCCCCACACCGAGGAACTTCAATACACAAGACTTTATCAACAACGGGGACATGGACAAATGGGAACGCTATGCAAACTCCTTGCGACTGCGCCTTGCCATGCGCGTAGCCGCGCAAGGAGACTTGCAGGCGGAAGGCCGTACCGCCATCAAGGAAATCCTGGAAAATCCGTCAGCCTATCCGTTGATAGAGGAACAAGAAAACAACATTCTCATTGTCAACCAGAAGTCTGGGCAACTGAACTTCACCGCAGGCCACGGACTGGGTGACTGGGTAACCAACCGACTTGCTTCGGGCGCCATCATCGACCGCATGCTGGGCCATGGCAACTATGATATGACCAGCAATGACCCACTGAGCGGCGTTTATGTGAAAGGAGAAGACGACCCGCGCATCCTGCTCAACTTCAATCCCGTGAAGATTACCAACCAGAACACCGGTCAATTGGACGAGCACCGTTATCTGGGTACAGACCTTACCGTGGCGGATGAGCTGACGGAATATTACAACTCGCAGGCACAAGACGAAGTCAATACCAGCAACACCGGTTTCTCACAAATCACGCAGAAAGGTTTCTTTTGGGAAAACGACAAATTCGACATGCTGATAATGGCCTCACCCGAAATCCATTTCCTGAAAGCGGAAGCCTATGAAATGGGGTATGGAGTGGCAAAGAATGAAGCGAAAGCGGAAGAAGAGTTCAAAAAGGCTGTCAGCCAGTCCATCACGCTTTACTACTATTACGACTCGGTAAGTACGGGTGAAAACGCACGCCGGTATAATGCCCCCACTGCCGAAGAAACAGCCTCTTTCGCTGCTGCCAAATGGAACAGCACGAAATATACAGACAAGCTGGATGCCATCATTACCCAAAAGTGGCTGCATTTCGGTTTCCTAGCCAGTCGTGAGGCATGGAGTGATATCCGACGTACCGGCTATCCGTCCGGCCTGGCCTTCCCCGAAGTGGCCGGTACCATCACAAATGTGCCGAACCGCTGGAGATACCCGAATACGGAAGTCAACTACAATCCCTACTATAAAGAGGTGTCAGCCGAAGACACTTACTACCACAAACTGTTCTGGGCAAAATAAGGACTTTGTTCGCAAACCCATTTTGCCCGAAGAGTATATCATACTCACCACAGAATAACACGGATTAACACAGATTGCCTTAGGAGTTCTGATAATAAAGAGCTTTTAGCAGTGTTAATCCGTGCTATCCTGTGGTGAGTATGTATTTGCCCCCTCTGTTTCTTTTATTCCGAACAGTATCCCTCCTTTTTTAGAAATCTTAAGGATTTCCCGGTAGGGAGATTGCGGGAAACCACTGTCTTTAATGAACGACGGACAAACATCGCTTCCGCAAAAACTGAACTATAACATAACGGACTAAATGAAAAAGTATCCAAATGACTTGATTGGCGACATCATGAAAGCCTTCGGCAAATATGCCGACCGACTGGCATTCGTCATCGAAGACACGGCCTGCACTTATGGAGAGCTGGCAACTTGCGTACAGAAAATATCCTCCCTATTCAAGGACAGAGAAGACAAAATTATCGGCATCGTCGCAGAAAACAGACTGGAAACATACGCATCCATACTATCTGCACTGATTTGCGGAAAGACATACGTCATCCTCCATCCTTCCTACCCCAAACATAGGAACGACAGAATTGCCGACTCGGCAGGCATTCGCCTCGTGCTGCATACCGAGAATATCCATGTCTTGAACCTCGACACCCGGAATCTGGAACTGATATGTACCTCCGAAATAGAGCAGGCAGAGAACTCCGCCACGTTCCATGCCGCAGAAGACATCCTCCATACGGCAGAAGAGGAAAATGCCTACATCATCTTTACCTCCGGAAGCACGGGCGAACCCAAAGGAGTACCCATCTCCCGCCGTAACCTGAATGCTTTCTATACCGCCTACCACCGCCTCGGCTGGCAACTGGACGAGAACGACCGGATGCTGCAGATGTTCGAACTCACTTTTGACGTTTCCATCGTATCCTTTCTATATCCGCTGACGCTGGGTGCTTGCATATACACCGTTTCTCCGGAAGGCGTGAAATACATCAACGTAATTGAAACTCTGGAAAAATACGACCTGACCTTCGCTGCCGTGGCCCCTTCACTGCTCCAGCTGCTACGTCCCTATTTTCCGGAGATACACCTCCCCGCACTTAGATATCTAGTGGTTACTGCCGAGGCTTCTGACGCGGAGCTGTTGGATGCTTTCAGAAAATGTGTCCCCAATGCCTCTTTCATAAACCTATACGGACCGACAGAGGGAACCATCTACTGCACTGCCTACCGGATACCCGTCACCTCCTGCAAGCATCACAACGGCATGACCGCTATCGGAAGGCCTTTCGAAGGCATCGATGCCCTAATTATGGATAACGACGGTCGCCCGCTGCCTACCGGAGAAACCGGCGAACTATGGATTAGCGGCAATCAAGTGATGGGTGGATACTGGAATGCTCCCGAAAAAAACGGGGAATGCCTCGTAGAGACCGCCAATGGAAAAGTATACTACAAGACGGGAGACCTCTGCCGGATGGATGCCGACGGTGACATCATCTATTGCGGACGAAAAGACTCACAGATAAAGATACAAGGATTTCGCATCGAGCTGAGCGAGATTGAACATGTGGCAAAAAACTTTTTCAACGGTGAATGCCGTGTAGTCGTCATTCCCAAATACGACAACGGCAATCAGTGCGAACTACATCTCGTCGTAGAGAAGAAACAGCTCGACAAACAGCAGATGGAGGAATATCTGTATAGCAGGCTTCCCTACTACATGATTCCCAAGCATATGCATTGCCTGGAACAGTTTCCGCTGAACACCAGTAGCAAAACAGACAGAAAGAAAATACAAGAACTAATTTAAACTTGACAATGGATACACAGACTATTTTGAATGAAATGAGCCTCATCTTTCGGGAGGTACTGAAAAGAGAGAACATTGTACTTGACAATGAGACCACCGCCCAGGATGTGGAAGGATGGGATTCACTGACCAACATGCAACTGATAAACAAGATAGAGAAGAAATTCAATGTACGCTTCACCTTCAGAGATATTGTAAAACTCAAAAACGTGGGAGACATCTGCCATGCCATTTTAACCAAAACCAACTAGGAAATGTCATTCATATCCCTGAACTTCGTCGTACTGTTTGCGTGTACTTTCATTCTATACCATACGCTTCCTTCACGATTCAGAAAAGCGACCTTACTGACAGCCAGCTGCCTCTTCATAGGCTTCTACCACCTCACTTTTCTGATAACGGCCCTCATCCTCACGCTTACCACCTTCTACCTTGGCAAATGGATAGGACAGACCAAGCGGGAAAGCAGCATGAAGGGAATTTATTTTTCAGGTGTGTGTTTTCTGGTCGTGAGCTGGTTGGCATTCCGGTATGCCGACCGGCTTACAGACTGCCACATCCTTTTTCCGCTGGGAATCTCTTTCTATACTTTCCAGGCCATTTCGTACCTGACAGAAATCTATTGGCAAGAAGAAGAACCGGAAAAGAGCCTGCCCGACTTCATGATATACATGCTCTTCTTCATGAAGTTCCTTTCCGGTCCCATAGAAAGGGCAGGTGACATGCTCCCCCAACTGAAGTCCTGCAAAGCTACGGACTATGCATCCATGGTCTACGGAATGAGACTGATTGTCGTGGGACTGATAAAGAAACTGATACTGGCCGACTCCATCGCCCCATACATAGACGGTGTCTTCGGGTCGGTATACACAGCCTCAGGCGTGCAATTGCTGATGGCATGCCTCCTATATCCGATAGAGCTGTATGCCGACTTCTCCGGATATACCGACATCGCATTGGGAGGAGCGCGCATGCTGGGATTCAAGCTCAGCCCAAACTTCAACCGGCCGTTCATTGCGCAGACCACTGCCGACTTCTGGCGCCGATGGCACATGTCGCTTTCATTCTGGGTACGCGACTATCTGTACCTCCCGTTGTCCTCGAGCCTGCGTGGATGGGGACAATGGGGCGTATTTCTAAGTCTGGCGCTGACCTTCACGGGACTGGGTATCTGGCATGGTGCCGGATGGAACTTCGCTGTCTACGGACTAATTCAAGGTGTCATCATCTTCTACGAGATGAAGACCACAGCATTTCACCGCAGACTGAAAGCCCAATTGGGAAGCCGCTTATATGCCACATTATCCGTCGTAAGGACCTACCTACTTTTTGCCGTATCTCTGATATTCTTCCGGGCAAGTTCTATGGCCGAAGCGTTCCACTACATCAGCCACCTCTCCTTCGGCGTACATTACAGTTGGAAGGAAATGAACATCGGAATGCCGGACCACAACAGCATTGTGGCAGGAAGCGCACTCGTACTGATATTGGTTTACGAATATTTCATGTCCAAGCATGATTTGCTGGAAGCCTTCGGACGACAGCCGGCAGCCGTAAGATGGAGTATCTATTATCTGCTCGCCATAATACTTTTCACACTGGGACAGTTCAACTCGGACAGCTTCATATATTTACAATTTTGACAATAAAGACACATGATGAAGAAAAACAGCGAACGAAACGCAGCCATACGTTTCATGAAAAAGCTATTTATCCTTTTTATCCCTTTTATAGCCCTACTGGCAGTCTATTTCCTGGACGACCCTTTCATGGTCCTGAAGAACTATGAACGATACGACCAAACCCCGGTTGTACTAAACGAAGGGCACGTGGGGTGGCAGATGTATCTGAACAACCGGGATACCATCCCCATCGACTCCTATATCATGGGAAACTCCTGCACTATGGCTTATCAATGCCATGAATGGGAGAAATACCTCCACGGCGGAAGAGCCGTACGGCTATTCGGAAATGCCGAAAGCCTTGCCGCCGTCTGCCTGAAGCTGAAGGCACTGGACAAGGCAGGTGCAACAATCAAGAACCTACTGCTGATTATCGACAAGGAATCATTGCACAACGACCGTTGCCTCACCGGACATTCCAACATTCTGCCGCCCGCCATATCGGGAATAAGCAGCTTCAAGTTTCAGAAGGAATTCTGCCAAGCCTTCTTCTACCCGAACTTTCTCTTCCCCTATCTGGACTACAAGCTGTTCCATACCTATCGCCCTTACATGAAAGGGGTTATAAACCCCTATGGCTCCACCCGAAACCCGGTAACCAATGACGTGTTAAATCCCAGAGAGAAAATGATAAAGGAAGAGGGAGATAAGTACTGGGAAAACCGGAAAGGAGAATTCACCAAAGAGAAAATGAAGAATTATAGAGACGGGAAATACCGGGAAGCCCCCCAAGTGCTCAGGGAAAAGCAAATCAATCTGTTGCAGGAAATAAAGTGGATTTGCCGGAAACATGATACCGATGTAAAAATCATTATCAGTCCCGACTACCTGCAAGTCAACATAAACCCTGCCGACGTAAAGACACTGAAGCGCTTCTTCGGAAAACGGAATGTATTTGATTTCACCGGTATCAACGAATACACGGAAGACATCCACAATTATTATGAACCGGGTCATTATAGGCCCGCACTTGGGAAAAGGCTGATGGAAAAGATATATGAACCTTATATCTTGTCACCGAACGCCAAATCTCCGGCATCTCCCAGCCCGGGAACGATATAGGAATGCTCGTTCATCTCCGGGTCGATTGCTGCACACCACAAGGTCACTTCATCTCCAGGGAACAGCTTTTCCAGATGCTCTACGCCCTGCTGGCTGGCTATGACACAAGCTATCTGCAACTTGGCCGGCATCCCCTTGGTGACGAAGGCCTTCCAGGCCAATTCCATACTTTCTCCCGTGGCAAGCATCGGGTCTACAATCAATAATGTCTTCTTGGACAAATCCGGAGTAGCGATGTATTCGATGTGTACATCCACCGTACGGCATTCCTTATCCTTATAATAACGGTAAGCGGAAACAAAAGCGTTCCCGGCATGGTCGAACATATTCAAGAATCCAGTATGCAAAGGCAATCCGGCACGGAAAACAGTGGCAATCACCACCTCGTCATCGGGTGTGCTGACCGACGCCACCCCCAAGGGAGTCTGTACCTGCTTGACAGAATACGTCAGTTCCTTACTCATTTCATACGCCATTATCTCTCCAATGCGTTCAATATTACGGCGGAAACGCAGGCGGTCGTTCTGAACTTCTACATTTCTGATTTCGGATATGTACTGGTTTAGAATCGAATTTGTTTGGCTAAAATCAATTACTTTCATATTATAGTTTAATCATAATTTAATCTCATTTTCATCGTATTGACAACATACTGGCTTGCAAAGTAAACGATAATCTTTCAAATTGCAATATTCAGTTTGCAGATATTGTTAGGAATTTATAAAAGAGATTCAATTAGGGAAAAATTTCTCTAATCCCTTCTTCCTTTTCAAAGAAAGTATTACTTTTGTACCCGGATTTACAAGGAGGCACCCAAAGCTCCTCATGTTCAGGTGAAAAGAGATAATAAAACGAAATACCAATTTTAATTAATTCAAAAAAAATGGCAAATTTAGATTTAAGCAAGTACGGTATCACAGGTGTAACTGAAATCCTGCACAATCCGTCTTATGATGTTTTGTTCGCTGAAGAAACAAAACCGAGTCTGGAAGGCTTTGAAAAAGGTCAAGTAACTGAATTAGGCGCTGTGAACGTGATGACAGGTA
>OLRO01000922.1_pt1 | contig 19110 bp, 17 predicted proteins | sample 1673131 | NCBI WGS metagenome assembly OLRO01 (sample SAMEA3136757, study PRJEB25190) | human gut metagenome | biome: human gut; feature: human-associated habitat; material: faeces | place: Austria | collected 2013 | reverse complement strand
GTGAAATATATATCCCGCACTGTGGTTTTTGTATCCCACAGTGTGAAACAGAGAATTTCTCCTGAGGTTTTCTTTTTTATATAGGGACGAATAAAAGAATTGTTACTGTCAAATCATTCATAAATAATATCTTGCTGGAGGGTGCTTCTCAAATATAATCTTTATCTTTGCGACTTAATCGGACATTTGTCCGGAAAGGAAAAAGAATATGATAAAATTGACAGATATGAAGACTAGACTATTGATGTTGTTTGTCCTGTTGGGAAGCCTGTGGGCAGGCAGCTTGCATGCGCAGGCGCGTTATCCTAAACGGGAGTTCCGCGGAGCATGGATACAGTGTGTGAACGGACAGTTCCAGGGAATGCCTACGGAGAAGATGAAAAAAATGTTGGTAAGCCAGCTGGACAATTTGCAGAAAGCGGGTATCAATGCCATCATTTTCCAGGTGAGAGCGGAAGCGGATGCATTGTATAAATCGCCATACGAACCGTGGAGTCGTTTTTTGACGGGCGTACAGGGAAAAGCGCCTTCTCCCATGTGGGACCCGTTGCAGTTTATGATTGAGGAATGTCATAAGCGGAACATGGAGTTGCATGCGTGGATTAATCCGTATCGGGCCAAGACGAAAGGAACGGGGGCGTTGTCGCCGATGCATCCTTATAACCAGCATCCGGAATGGTTCGTGCAGTATGCCGGACAGTTGTATTTCGACCCGGGATTGCCGGAATCCAGAAAATATATCTGCAAGATTGTGCGCGACATTGTGAGCCGTTACGATGTGGATGCCATTCACATGGACGACTATTTCTATCCGTACCCGAATCCGGGAGAGGATTTTCCGGACAATATCAGTTTTGCGGCGTATGGCCGTGGATTTACCCGTCGGGCCGACTGGCGCCGGGACAATGTGAACGTGCTGATTAAGGAGATTCACGAGACGGTACGCGAATGTAAGCCGTGGGTGAAGTTCGGGGTATCTCCGTTTGGTATTTACCGCAACCGGAAAAACGACCCGAACGGAAGTGAGACCAACGGGTTGCAGAACTACGATGACTTGTATGCCGATGTGCTGTTGTGGGTGAACAATGGTTGGGTGGACTACAATATTCCGCAGATTTACTGGGAAATTGGTCATCCGGCTGCCGATTATGAGACGTTGATTCGCTGGTGGGCACGTCATGCGGCTGCTCGTCCGTTGTATATTGGTCAGGATGTGGTGCGTACGGTATCTAAGGCAGATTTGATGAACCCGAACCAGAGCCAGATTCCTGCCAAGTACAATTTGCAGCGTTCCTTGCCGACCGTACAGGGAAGTTGCCAGTGGTATGCGGCTGCCGTGGTGGAAAACAAGGGGCATTACCGGGATATGCTGGTGAAGGAATACCATAAGTATCCGGCATTGCTTCCTGCCTCGCCGTTCATGGACGACAAGGCTCCCGGAAAGGTGCGCAAACTGAAACCGGTGTGGACAGCAGACGGTTACATTCTGTTCTGGACCGCACCGAAAGCCAAGACGGAGATGGACAAGGCTTATCATTATGTGGTGTATCGCTTCGATAAGAAGGAAAAGGTGAATTTGAACGATCCGTCTCACATTGTAGCCATCACACACGATGAATATTATAAGTTGCCGTATGAAGACGGCAAGACGAAGTACCGTTACGTGGTGACTGCACTCGACCGTCTGCACAATGAATCGAAATCGGTATCGAAAAAAATAAAGTTGTAAAGAGGAAACCTAAAGGTAAAAGTGTTCCTTTTTGTTTATTTTCTGGTCTTTTTTTAGTGAAAATGAACAAAAAGGAACATTTATTTTTTATATATGGAAAGGTTTAGAGTTTTGTGAATGGAAACATAGCCGAAAGGTGGGTCTCCGTGTTTCTCTTTATTAATGAAATTGTTTCGGAGGGGACAGAAACTTAATTTAATATTTATTGATTATGAAGAAGACATTATTAACTTTGTTATTGGGATTGCTGGCTGTAACAGGTTATTCACAGGCTAGATTTGACATCCATGGAGGTATGTCAATGGCAAACATCACTAACAGTGAGGCTGATATGAAAGTGGGTTATACGGTTGGATTGGGTATGGATTATGCCATTAATGACATGTGGTCTTTCCAGTCTGGATTGAACTTTACCAGCAAAGGCTGTAAGGAGAGTGAGGAAGGGGTCGATGTAAAGATGAATCCGGTATATTTGGATATCCCTTTGCTGGCAGCAGTAAAAATGAATATAACAGAAGGTAATCGTTTCGTGATTAACTTTGGTCCGTATGTAGGCTTTGGATTGGGTGGAAAAATGACTGTTGAAACTAATGGGGCAGAAGTAGGCACCAAGTTGTTTAAGAAGGTGGGTAACAGTGATGAGGCCATGATGAACCGCTGTGCTGTGGGTTTGCAATATGGTATCGGGTTTGAACTGGACGACCATTATTTGATTAACCTGACCGGACAGTATGGATTTACCAATATGATTAAAGACAGTTTTGTAAATGAAAATAACAAGAACCTGGCTTTCTTGTTGACGGTAGGATACCGGTTCTGATTGCAGATGAATCTGTTGGAGATAAAAGGAATCTATTTGTGATTATATAAGAAATCCTCCTGTGTTTAGCTTTAGTTTGTCTTGCATTCTATGGCTAAAGGCAGGAGGATTTTTATTTTCGTAATTTTAGTCTGAGACTTTTTCTCTGTTTATTATTTGATGTTCTTTCGGATTTTGGTCAGGTAAGCATGCATGCCTTCCGCGTCTTTCCGGCTGATGATGTCCAGCAGTTCGTTCAGTTCCGTACGGATACCTTCCACTTGTGCCGGCGTGCGGGGATTGAACAGGATTTCCTGCAAGAGGAAATCGTCTTCGCTCAGCACGCCTTGGGCGATGGCCATGTGGCGCTTGAAGGTGGTACCCGGAGCATCCTGGTGTTTCATGACGGCCGCAAACACGAAGGTCGATACGAACGGGATGGACAAGGAGTAGGCCACGGTTTCGTCGTGTTCGTCGAACGTGTATTCAAAGATGTTCAGCTTCAGACGCTGGTAGAGGTCTTTGAAGAAAATCTTGCCCAAATGGTCGCCTTCCTTGATGATGATGGCGTTTTCGGTGCTCAGTTTGTCGAGGTTGGCAAACGTGGGACCGAACATCGGGTGGGTGGACACGTAACGGAAACCGCAGTGCTCGTAAAACTCTTTCAGCCCGGTTTTCACGGAGGCAATGTCGCTGATGATGCAGTCTTTAGGCAGGAGCGGAAGCACCTGGTTGAACGCATCGAGGGTATATTTCACCGTGGCGGCATTGATGACCAGTTCTGGCTGGAATTCCTTGATTTCATCCGGTTGGGTAAAACGGTAGCAGTTGTACATGAAACGCAGGCGCTGGGGATTTACATCGTACACGGCTACTTCATGTTCAAAACTCAATACATCGGTAAAGAAGGAGCCCATTTTTCCGGCTCCTAAAATCAATATCTTCATTTCTCGCTCCCGTGCTTACTTGTTGATGATTTCCATTTGCTGACGGACACTTTCTTCGTGAATCAGCTCGAACACTTGCTTGATGAAGTCGGGGTCCATTCCGCAGAGTGAGCCTTGTGCGCCTCGCTTGTCCAGAATCTCGTTGTAACGTCCGGTCTGCAGGATGGTCATGTTGTGTTCCTTCTTGAAGGTTCCGATTTCGCGACATACCCGCATACGTTTGGCCAATATGTCCATCAGTTCGTTGTCACATTCATCAATCTGGCGGCGCAGCTCGTTCAGGTTTTCTGTGGTCTGGTGTTCTGAACGGATGACGAGCAGGTTCAGGATGTAGTCGAGGATATCAGGTGTTACCTGCTGGGCGGCATCGCTCCATGCACATTCCGGATTGCAGTGTGATTCGATGATGAGTCCGTCGAATCCCAGGTCCATGGCCTGCTGGCAGAGCGGAGCAATCAGTTCACGCTTTCCGCCGATGTGGCTCGGGTCGCAAAGGATAGGCAGATTTGGAATACGGCGACGCAACTCGATAGGGATGTGCCACTGTGGCAGGTTGCGGTATATCTTTTTGTCGTAGGAAGAGAATCCGCGGTGGATGGCTCCGATACGTTTCAGTCCTGCATTGTTGATGCGTTCCAGGGCGCCAATCCAGAGTTCCAGATCCGGGTTGACCGGGTTCTTCACATACACCGGAATGTCCACACCTTTCAGGGCATCGGCAATTTCTTGTACAGCAAACGGGTTGGCAGTTGTACGGGCACCAATCCATACGATGTCCACGTCGGCTTTCAGGCATTCGTATACATGTTTGGCGGTAGCGACTTCGGTAGCCACGTACATACCGGTTTCTTTTTTCACTTCTTTCAACCAGGAAAGTCCTTCCACGCCGATACCTTCAAAGCCTCCCGGTTTGGTACGGGGTTTCCAGATTCCGGCACGGAAAATCTTGATGCCTTTGTCGGCCAAGGCTCTGGCCGTAGTCATGACTTGCTCTTCAGTTTCAGCACTGCAGGGACCTGCAATGATCAGAGGGCGTTCCTGAGAAACACCTTCCAGTTCGATGGGTAATAAATCCAATTGTTCCATGGTAGTATTTGATTTTTGTAATGTTTATTTGTTCATAACTGCTTGAATGCGTTTCAGGGCCTCTTCCAGTTGGGGTTCTTTGGCGCAAAGTGAGATGCGGATGTAGCGTTTTCCGTTGCTTCCGAAGATGAATCCCGGAGTGATGAAGACGCGGGCTTCGTGAAGGATTTTCTCGGTCAGGTCTTCCACATCGGCGTAAGAGTCGGGGATACGACCCCACAGGAACATACCTACTTGTTCCGGGTCGAAGGTACATCCTAAGGTGTGCATGATTTCTTCGGCCAGTTTCCGGCGACGTGCATAGGTATGGATGTTAGCTTCTTCGTGCCATTCTGCACTGTTACGGTAGGCTTGAGCAGCGGCCAGCTGTAAAGGCCGGAAGGTTCCGGAGTCGATGTTGCTTTTTATCTTCAGAATCCACTGTACGAAGGTAGCATTGGTGGCCAGCATGCCCACACGCCAGCCCGGCATGTTGTGGCTCTTGCTCATGGAGTTGAACTCGATGCAACATTCCTTGGCTCCCGGAATGTTCAGGATGCTGAGAGGCTTACGGTTCAGAATGAAGCTGTAGGGGTTGTCATTCACTACCACCAGCTGGTGACGGTGGGCGAAGTCGACCAGTTTTTCGTAAAGTTCCAGCGTGGCATTGGCGCCTGTCGGCATGTTCGGATAGTTGGTCCACATGATTTTCACCCGGCTCAAATCCATCTTCTCCAGTTCGTCGAAGTCGGGTTGCCAGTGATTGTCTTCCCGCAGGTTGTAGTTCACGATTTCGCTTCCCAGAATTTTGTTCAGTGAAGTGTAAGTGGGGTATCCCGGATTCGGAACCAGCACCTGGTCGCCCGGATTGACCAGTGCCAGGGTGACGTGCAGGATTCCTTCCTTGGAACCGATGAGCGGCTGGATTTCCGTAGCCGGGTCCAGGTCTACGTTGTACCATTTCTTGTACCAGTCGGCCATGGCCTTGCGCAGTTCAGGTATTCCCACAGTAGGCTGGTAGCCGTGTGCGTCCGGCTTGCGGGCATTTTCGCACAACACGTTGATGGTTTCTTCTGAAGGCGGCATGTCGGGACTTCCGATTCCCAGGCTGATGACGTTCTTTCCTTCGGCATTCATCTGTGCCACTTCTTTCAGCTTCCGGCTGAAATAATATTCGCTGACACTGCTTAACCGGTTGGCCGGCTCTATTTTATATGGTTGATTCTCCTTCTGCATATTCTCCTAAAATTTTAAGTGCTTTGGTTAATGGCATGACTGCATCAATGGATTGTTTGTATCTCAGATAATCGTTGAACAAGACGTCCACGTAGAACAGGTATTCCCATTCCCTTCCGATGATGGGCAACGATTGTATTTTGGTCAGGTTGATGTGATAGAATGAAAAGATGGACAACACCTGCGAGAGGCTTCCTTCGCTATGTGGCAATGAAAAGACGATGTTGGCTTTGTTGATTTTCGAACGGTCTTTCAGTTCGTCGGCCATCCAGGGGTCGCATACCACCAGAAAGCGGGTGAAATTGTGCTTGTTGGTCTCGATGCCTTCCTGCAGGATTTTCATGCCGTAAAGTTCGGCGGCATACTTGGAGCAGATGGCGGCATGTCCTTTCAGACCCTTTTCCTTGATGTCGCGTGCGCTGCCTGCGGTATCTTCCGTTTCCACTACTTTCAGCTGCGGGTGATGCTGCAGGAAATCCCGGCATTGTGCCAGTGCCACCGGATGGGAGTTGACTTCGGTCAGTGTGCTCCAGTCTTCTCCGGGCAGGCACATGATGCTGTGGCTGATGCGTAGTTTGTGTTCTCCGATAATCGTTGCTCCGCTGTCTCTGAGCAATTCGTAATTGTGAAGGAGGCTTCCGGCAATCGTATTTTCAATGGCAATCATTCCGATGACGCTGCTGTCTTTCCGAAGGGTGTCGAACACGTCTTCGAACGTATTACAGCAAATCAGTTCGATTTCCTCGTCCTTGAAAAACTTATGGGCTGCGATGTCATGGTACGAGCCCGGAACTCCTTGTATGGCTATCTTTTTCATCTTGTGTAACTATAACTATAAAAAAAGTCCCGCTCCATGGAAGCGGGACTTTGTATTATCATTTCAATTTAATTTTTTCTTACCGTATGCATGCAAACTCCCGCTTCACTTCATTGCTAAAGTAAAAGAAATAAAAGTAAAAGAAGAAGTAAGATGCAAATGTTCTCATATTCTTGTTATTTTGTTGTTATTTCTGCTGCAAAAGTAATACTTTTCTTTAAAAAACAAATATTACATCAAATTTTTTCTACTCATTTTTAAAAAATACGTTCTTAATGCCGGATGTGAAGGTATTTTCTTACCTTTGTTGTATAGAGATATTTCATATATAAAACAGCCAAACAGATAAAAGACATGAACTATAATTTTGATGAAGTGATAGACCGTCGGGGCACTTTCTGCGAGAAAGTAGACGGTATGGTGAATGTGTGGGGACGTTCGGATTTGATTCCCATGTGGGTGGCCGATATGGATTTTGCCACTCCTCCGTTTATTCTGGATGCCATCCGTGAGCGTTGTGCACATCCGGTGCTGGGGTATACGTTCCGTCCGGACAGTTATTATCAGGCCATTATCGGCTGGGTGAAGAAACGTTATGGCATGACGGTGCAGAAGGAAGAGATTAATTTTGTACCCGGCATTGTGCCCGGACTGGGAATGGCCATCAACTGTTTCACGGAGCCGGGGGATAAAATCATGATTATGCCGCCGGTGTATCATCCTTTTGCCTGGCTGGTGACGCGCAACAACCGCCGGCTGGTGGAATGTCCGCTGAAAGAGGTGGACGGACATTACCGCATGGACTTGGATTTGATTCGCCGTTCCATTAAAGGCATACGGGTATTGATTCTCTGTAATCCTCACAATCCGGGTGGAGTTGTGTGGAAGAAAGAAGAATTACAGGAACTGGCCGAAATTTGTGCCGATGACAACGTGATTGTGTTCTCGGACGAAATTCATGCCGACTTGACCTTGCCTCCTTTCCATCATACGCCGTTTGCCATGGTTTCGGAAAAGGCACGCAATAATTCCGTCACCTTTATGGCGCCCAGCAAGACGTTCAACATACCGGGAGTAGCTGCTTCGCATACCTTTATACATAATGAGGCGCTCCGGGAACGCTTCGTGAATTATCTGGATGCCGGTGAACTGAATGCCGGTCATGTGTTTGCCTGGCCTGCCGTGACGGCTGCTTACACCGAAGGAGAGGAGTGGCTGGCGCAGTGTCTGGCCTATATTCAGGGAAATATTGATTATGTGGCAGACTATATCAAAACTCACATGCCTAAGATGAAGGTGATGCGTCCGCAGGCTTCTTACCTGATTTGGTTGGACTGCCGGGAACTGGGACTTTCGCACGAGGACTTGAACGCTTTCTTTGTGGACAAGGCCGGACTGGCATTGAACGACGGAGAAATGTTTGGGAAGGAAGGGGCTGGTTTCATGCGGATGAATGTGGGCTGTCCGCGAATCACCCTCGAAAAAGCTTTGCAGCAATTGAAAGCGGCTTACGACACGCTTTGATTAAAAGACATATAAAAGAAACGGCTGTGGAAATCTTTTTGAAAGCGCATTCCACAGCCGTTTTTTCTTAATTTATTAAGGGCGTGAATCAATAAATCCCCGTCTGCAAGTTGTTCTTTTCAAAATTATCGAAATGACCGGAAATCAGATTCTCTTTTTCAGGAGCCAGTTCGATGGCTTTTTTCATGTCTTCTGTGGCTCCGTCCTTATCTCCCATCAGCAGACGTACCCGTCCTCTTTCCTGATACAGCTGAGCGTCCTGCGGTATCAATTCGATGGCCTCCTGATAGTTCTCCAAGGCTTGGTCCAGTTTCTTCTCTTCTGTCAGCAAGCTTCCTTTCAACAAGTAAGCCTTCACGTTAAATGGGTTCAGTGAAATCACTTGGTCCAGGCACCCTTCACCTTCTTCCGTTTGCCCGAGCTGAATGTGAATGGTGGCTTTCAGCAGAAGGGCTTCTTCCTCCTCCGGATTGAGTTTCAACACCTGTTCCAAGTCGTCTAAGGCGTCTTTTGCCTGACGCATTTCCCACAAAACCTCCGCACGGAGCAGGTAGGCCTCCGTATAACTTTCATTTTGGGCGAGGGCTTTGGTCAGCATCACGATGGCTTGCAATCCGTTTTTCATGCCGTGAGCCGCTTTCCCGGCCAAGTAGTAGGCCTGTGCGTTTTTATCATCTGCGGCGATGGCTTTTTGGCAGGCTTTTTCCATACCTGCCTGGGAAAAAAGTTCTGTTTCCATGCTGTCGTAATCTTCTTGCAGGAAGCATACGCTGGCCAGTGACAGCAAGGCCGGCACATTGGTTTCATCCTTTGCCACGAGCCGGTCGAGGGTGATGCGTGCATCGTCTGTCCGGTTGGCCTGAAGGTAGGCGCTGGCCAGCAGTCCCAGTGTTTCGTTTTCGTCGTTGAGTGCTACCGCCTCTTCAAAACATTTGATGGCGTAGTCCAGTTTTCCCATGTTGCGGGCACGGATGCCGTCGTATTTCAGAATGTCAAAATTTTTCTTGTCTTGCTTTTCCTGTTCGTTTTCATCGGATTGGCTTTTTCCGAATAAAGATGATAATAATCCCATGTATAGTCGATTTAATGTTTTTTCTGTGACAAAGATAGGCAGAAAAAGAAAGAAATTTGTATGTTTGCACCGTATTTTGTTTAAAAGATGAAACTATGAAGAGGCTAATGTTTTTGGTCGCAGCTATTTTAGGCTGTCATTCTATGCAAGCACAATATTTCTGTACGACGGAAGGAACAGAATTGCATTATGTGAATTATGATGAGATTGGTCAGAGTACTTCCGACGAAACGATGACGGTGAGCAAGGTGGTAAAGGCAGACGGGAAGGTACAGGCTTCTTATTACGATAAGATTGTGACCACAAAGGCAAAGAACAATACCAGCTATACATTGTTCAACTGGAGCTACGATGGAGCGAACACGGTTTGTACGGAAGACTTGATGTACGGTCCGTATGTGGATTCTGATTCCGATCCTGATAAGTATAATGAAGCTGCTCGCTTGGGCTTGCTGGAGAAGCTCAAATTCAAAGGCGACAATTCGTTTACCATTAAGGATGGTGCCAAGGGAGGAGAGAGTATTCCTGACCGGTCCTATCAGTGGGTTCGCAACATGCTGAAGAATGATGTGAACATTTCCGGTGCGGCTTATATGGGAAACGAAACCATCAGTACCACTGCCGGAAAGTTTGATTGCGTGAAGATTTCTTACCTGCAGCGTACGAAAATCGTACTGAAAACGACGACTTTGCGTGTCACGGAATGGTATGCCGAAGGGGTAGGACTGGTAAAATCGGAAGCACACGATACAAAAGGTAAACTGGATAGCAAGACGTTGTTGGTCAAGATTGTAAAGAAATAATTCGGAACGATATACACCATGCAAACAGGCTGTTTCATCATAATAGGTGGAACGGCCTGTTTTGTTTTGTAGGACCTCATGCAAGTAATCGGGGTATAAAAAGCCGTAATTTATATACGTTCATGAAGAGGAATAACACCTAATTTTGCTTCGTGAAATTGAATCTTTAATGTATAACTTGTTTAAATATCATTTTATGTATCTGGAAAAAATCAATTCGCCGGCCGATGTCAAAAAGCTGTCGGTAGAAGAAATGAATGTATTAAGCCACGAGATACGTCAGGCTTTGTTGCAGAAGCTGAGCGCACACGGAGGACATTTCGGTCCTAACTTCGGAATGGTGGAAGCTACGATTGCCTTGCACTACGTGTTTCATTCGCCGGAAGACAAGATTGTGTTCGACGTGTCACATCAAAGTTATACCCATAAAATGCTGACCGGGCGTAAGGATGCCTTCCTGCATCCGGAACAGTATGACGAGGTGTCCGGTTATTCCGAACCGATGGAAAGTGTGCACGACCATTTTGTGATGGGCCATACTTCGACTTCTGTCAGCCTGGCGGGCGGATTGGCCAAAGGAAGAGACCTGACCGGGAAAGGCGGCAATGTGATTGCGGTCATCGGAGACGGTTCGCTCAGTGGTGGAGAAGCTTTGGAAGGACTGGATTATGCGGCAGAACTGGGAACCAATTTCATCATTATAGTCAACGACAACCAGATGTCGATTGCCGAGAATCACGGAGGACTTTACCGTAATTTGCAGGAGCTGCGCGAAAGCAACGGTCAGTGTCCTTGCAATCTTTTCCGGGCCATGGGACTGGATTATCTTTATGTGAACGAAGGCAATAACGTAGAGGCGCTTATCAAAGCTTTCCAGCAAGTGAAGGACATTGACCATCCGATTGTGGTGCACATCAATACGCTGAAAGGAAAAGGATATGCTCCGGCTGAAAAGGACAAAGAGACGTACCACTGGACCATGCCGTTCAATCCAGAAACGGGAGTGGTGTTCCATTCGAGTGAAGAGCCGCAGGACTATGCCGACCTGACCGCCCGCTACTTGTTGCAGCGTATGCAGGAAGACCGCCGCATTGTGGCCATTTCAGCCGGTACGCCTACCGTGATGGGATTTACTCCCGACCGTCGGAAGGCTGCCGGGAAGCAGTTTGTGGATGTGGGTATTGCCGAAGAGCATGCCGTGGCCCTGGCTTCGGGTATTGCCAAGAATGGAGGTAAACCGTTGTTTGGGGTGTACAGTACTTTCATCCAGCGTGCCTACGACCAGCTTTCGCAGGATTTGTGTATCAACCGCAATCCGGCGGTACTTCTGGTGTTCTGGGGTTCGCTCTCGGCCATGAACGATGTGACACATCTGTGCTTCTTCGATATTCCGCTGCTCAGCAATATTCCGAATCTGGTCTACCTGGCACCGACCTGCCGGGAAGAGTATATGGCCATGCTGGAATGGAGTATCCGTCAGAATGAACATCCGGTAGCTATTCGCGTGCCGGCTACGGAACTGGCTTACGGGAATCGTCCGGTGGATGCAGATTACAGTCGGTTGAACCGTTATCAGACCGTCCAGAAAGGTAATCGGGTAGCCATCCTGGGATTGGGCTCTTTCTTCGGATTGGCGGAAGAAACGGCTGACTTGCTCAAGAGTCAACATGGTATGGAAGTGACGCTGATTAACCCGCGCTACATTACGGGAGTGGATGAGGCCCTGATGGAAGAACTGAAGGCCGACCACGAGCTGGTAGTGACGCTGGAAGACGGAGTCTTGGACGGAGGATTCGGCGAGAAGATTGCCCGCTATTTCGGTTGCAGCCCGATGAAGGTGCTCAATTTCGGAGCCCGGAAGGAATTTGTAGACCGTTTCGACGTGCAGGAGTTCCTGGAACAGAACCACCTGACCGCTCCGCAGATTGCCGCAGACATCCTGCAACAGCTTGCCTGACGGTTCTTTTCCGTAACGATACAAACAAATGGCTCCCCCAGTGACAATGCATTTTTGGGGGGGAGCCATTTACTTTTTGGTTGTTCGAGTCACTTTTTATATAATTTCGATACCTTGTTCGGCACAGAGTTTCAGACTCAAGTCTTTCAGTTTGAATTTCTGGATTTTGCCGCTGCCCGTCATTGGGAACTCCTTGACGAAGAAGATGTATTTGGGAATTTTGTAGCGGGCGATTTTCCCTTGACAGAACTCCCGGACATCGAACTCGTTCATGGTGTACCCTTCGTGCAGGATGATGAAGGCCCCTACGGCTTCTCCGTATTTCTTGGAAGGCACACCGGCCACCTGTACATCCTTGATGCCCGGCATCTTGTAGAGAAATTCTTCGATTTCACGCGGGTAGATGTTTTCACCGCCACGGATAATCATGTCCTTGATGCGGCCCGTGATGCGGTAGTTCCCGTTTTCATCCTTCACTCCCAAGTCGCCCGAATGGAGGAATCCCTTGGCATCGATAACCTCGGCCGTAGCCTCCGGGTTCTTGTAATATCCTTTCATGTTGTTGTAGCCCCGGTTGCACATCTCTCCCTGTACCCCTATCGGACATTCCTCGCCGGTTTCCGGGTCGAGCACCTTCACTTCAGTAAATTCAAAGTCGTGCCCTACGGTGTGATATCTCACTTCCGGATCATCGTCGATGCGGCTGTGCGTCATGCCCGGTGAGGTTTCCGTCAGTCCGTACACGCTGGTGACGCGCATGAACATCTTTTCTTCCACCTGTTTCATGAGTTCCACCGGACAGAGAGAGCCGGCCATGATGCCGGTGCGCAGGCTCGACAGGTCGAACAGACTGAACATCGGATGATTCAGTTCGGCAATGAACATGGTCGGTACGCCATAGAGGGCCGTACACCGTTCCTTGTGAACGGAAGCCAGGACCAGCAACGGGTCGAAACGCTCAATCATCACCTGTGTACAGCCATGTGTCAGGCAGTTCATGGTGGCAAGTACCACTCCGAAACAATGGAACAGCGGTACACAGACACACAGTTTGTCGTCGGGGGTGAATTTCATGTGTTCGCCCGTCAGAAATCCGTTGTTGGCGATGTTGTAGTGGGTCAGCATGACGCCTTTGGGGAATCCCGTAGTGCCCGAGGTGTACTGCATGTTCACGGTGTCGTGGCAGTTCACCTGCTGTTTGGCTTGTGTCAGTTCCTCGTCGTCCACGTTATGTCCCAGCAGCAGAATCTCTGCCGTGTTGTACATCCCTCGGTATTTTTCCTGTCCGATGTAAATCACGTTGCGCATGTGGGGGAAGCGCTTGCTTTTCATGTGTCCCCGTTCAAAGAGTTTCAGCTCAGGCAGCATGGTGTAGGTCATTTCCACGAAATTGCTGTCCTTTTCCCCGTCGACGATACACAGTGTATGCATGTCGGAGTTCTCACAAAGATACTCCAGTTCCGCTTGTTTGTAGTTCGTGTTGACGGTGACTGCCACGGCCCCGATTTTGGCACAGGCATACAGAAAAGTCAGCCAGTCGGGTACGTTGCGGGCCCAGATGCCCACGTGCGTGTCTTTTTGCACTCCGATGGCCAGCAAGCCTTTGGTCATACGGTCCACCCGCTCGTTGAACTGTTTCCAGGTGAAGCGCAGGTTACGGTCGGAATAGACGATGTATTCTTTGTCCGGAGTCACTTCCGCCCAATGCTCCAGCCAGTCGCCCAAGGTTCTTTCAGATAGTTGTAACATGTCGTTGAAGGTTTGAGTGAGACTTAGGCCGGAGTGTAGACCACGGCCAGAATTTGTGCGGCTTGTCCTTCGGCAGCGTGTACGTGGTGCGGCACGATGGAGTCGTAATAAATGGTATCACCTTCCTTCAGTCGGTAAGTATTTTTCCCGTAACTGATTTCTAGTTCCCCTTTCAGTACCATAATGAATTCTTCGCCTTCGTGTCCGGAAAGGAAGAAATCCTTTTCGCTGTCGGCTTCGATGTCGATGATAAACGGGTCCATGTGACGGTCGGCCTTGCTTCTTGCCAGTGAGTGGTAGTGCATGTGCTGCCGTGCCTGTGTCGCATTGTTGGAAAAGCCGATGGTATCGTCTGCCTCCCCTTTCCGGCAGATTACCGGTCCTGTCTCATTGGGCTGGTCGTCCAGGAAAGTACCCAGTCGTACCCCCAGTACACGGGCGATTTTAATCAGTGGGGCAAGCGAAGGAATGTCGATGTTCTCTTCGATGCGGCTCACCTGTTCCACGGTCAGTCCGGCGCGTTCGGCCAGTTCCTGCATACTTATTTCCTGATTGCTTCGGAGCGCTTTGATTTTTTCTCCGATGATGTTTGTGCAGTCCATAGGTTGGGTTGTTTTGAGTTTTTCATGTTTCGCAAAGGTAATAAAGTTTCTGTATAAACATCCGGTGTAGTGGATAAAATACGTGTTTCTATTCCGATATGTCTGTTTTTCACTTTTTTGTGTTATCTTTGGACCGGATTATAATTTAGAATGAATATGAAGAAGCTGTTTTTAGCATTGGCTTTGATGGGATGTATGGGGAGCCATGCCCCTCTTCAGGCCAGTCAGCCGGTTCCCGATGCGGCTGGATATATTGTAAAGGTAGGCGATGAGGCACCCGACTTTGAGATGACGCTGACGGATGGCAGCAAGGTGAAGCTGTCCGACCTGAAAGGCAAGGTAGTGATGTTGCAGTTCACGGCCAGCTGGTGTGGAGTATGCCGCAAGGAAATGCCTTTTATCGAGAAAGACATCTGGCAGAAACATAAAGACAATGCGTCATTCGTGCTCTACGGGGTAGACCGTGACGAACCGCTGGAACGCGTGAAGGCTTTTGCCAAGCAGACAGGAGTGACCTATCCATTGGGACTTGACCCGGGGGCGGATATCTTTGCCAAGTATGCAGAACGCAATGCCGGAATCACTCGCAATGTACTGGTTGGCAAGGATGGAAAGATTGTCATGATGACGCGTTTGTATAATGAAGAGGAATTTGCTTCTCTTTGTCAGAAAATAGAAGAACTGCTGAAGTGATGAAGAAATATGGGTATGTATTGTTGGCCTTTCTGCTGTGTTTTCCTCTGGAAATGAACGGGCGGAAGAAAGGCAACTATGAGCCATTGCTGGGAAAGAAATATGCGTCGTATGCCGTGACTTCCAGCTCCTTGAAAGGAGCGGTCTTTTACTTGGTGAGCGGACACGGCGGTCCTGACCCCGGCTGCATCGGCAAATATCAGGGAAAGGAACTGCACGAAGATGAATATGCCTACGACATTATTCTCCGCCTCGGGCGGGAGCTCCTGAAGCGCGGGGCAAAAGTACATTTCATCATTCAGGATGCGAAAGATGGTATCCGTAACCAGGCGGTATTGAACAACAGCAAGCGGGAGACTTGCATGGGCAAAGCCATTCCGTTGAATCAGGTGGCCCGTCTGCAGCAGCGTTGCGATGCCATCAACCGCCTCTACCGAAAAGATAAGAGCAGTTACAAGCGGGCTGTGTTTATCCACGTGGACAGCCGGGCAGGTCATAACCAGACCGATGTGTATTTTTATCATGCACCGGGCAGTTCGAAAGGAAAGAAGCTGGCAAGAGAAATTCAGCGCACATTTCGTGCCAAGTACGACCGGCATCAGCCTAACCGCGGTTTTGAGGGAACGGTGAGCGAACGTAATCTGTTTGTTCTCCGTAACACGACTCCTGTAGCGGTTTTTCTGGAGGTGGGAAATATTCAGAATGCGCAGGACCAGAAACGTCTGGTTATTGCTGACAATCGTCAGGCCCTCGCCAACTGGATTACTCAGGCTATTGAGAAAGACTACCGGAAACGATAGATTTTTTATTTCTTAGCATAAAAAAAGTCAAGCACTTAAAAAAATGAATGCCTGACTTTTTTATATTGTGGATTGTCAATAATTTATCGGTTGTTGGCTTTCAGAACCTTTTGTGTCTTTTGAATAATTTCCATATTCGGTAAATCTTTCTTTCCAATCAGTGTAAAAGCAAAGTTGTCGGCCATGATTTCTTCCGGATGAATCACGTAGCTGGTATTTTTACCAACTTGTGTGTAGAAGTCTTCCGCGTCATCCAGTGTGTAAATAAGGGTTTTCCCAGCTTTTTGAATGGGGATGAACTCTCCGTTTAGCGGAACAAGTCCTATCTTTATGTAATCAAACAATGTATTTCCTTCGTAGGGCTTGTCGGTGTAAATCACCATGGTGCAGTATTGTTTCTGCCCATTTATGGTAAAGGTTCCGTAGCTGTCATGGTGGCTGATGTCAGGGTTTGAAATGCGCATCTCAGCCAGATCGGACGGGAATAGGATTTCTTTTTCAATGATTGTAAATCCGATAACTTGATACATGTCTTTCTTGAAAGTGGAATTCTGTCGCGTCAACAGGTGGAACAGTTCGTGTGCAACAAGGTATTTCAGGTCCTCGTCGGAAGAACTTTGTAATACTTCTTCTCCAATGGCTATCCAGTTCATGCGAGTGTAGGCCTGGGCACTTCCTTCTTCTTTTTGCGTAGTTTTTACGAAGATGATTTCTTTAGGGAATTCCAAGTTGTATTTTTGTTTTTTGATTTCAGTATCCAAGCTTTTCATTGCCTTACTGATACGTTCTTTATCTTTGTCACTCCAGTTAAGCGTCTGGTTCATGGCGAATTGTAACAACTCGGATTTGCGTCCTTTGGGTTTCTGCAAACGCACGTCGATATCAAACTGGTTCCAGTTGCGGGTATAGTCGTCCAGTTCCGTAATCAGCATTTGGGCCTCTGCACGAGTGGCGAAACGGAAGGCTGAATTGACGAACTTATTACTCTGTGCCCAAGAAGCTACAGTGGAAAAGGCCAGACAAAGTATGAAAAGAATTTGATGCTTTAGGGTCATAGTTTTGTTTTTTAGTGGTTCACAATAATTCTTTGTGGTAAATATAACGTATTTTTTGTTTCTTTCGTTGCTTTTTGTCGAGAAAAAAGCTCAGGGCTGGAAAATAAGGTAATAAAGAGTCTGCATACGGTGGGAGAGAGGTCTGGAAATATTGTGTGTACGGACTTTTTGATAAAGGTGAAAAAGCTGGTATACATATTGTTTTTTCTCTAGAAAATAGTTCTGTTTCACAGTGTGGTTTTTGTATTCCACACTGTGAAATATATATCCCGCACTGTGGTTTTTGTATCCCACAGTGTGAAACAGAGAAATTATGAAGATGTTGGGAAAAAATGAGAGAGGGATTTGGACTTTCATGGAGATGTCTTTTCGTTCTCTTTGGTGCTGGATTCAATAAAAAAGGTAATAGTAGGCATGTAAAAAAACGGATTCATCCGCTGATTGCAGCAGAGTGAACCCGTTTTTATTATAGAAAAAAAGGATAATGAGATTTATTCTTTGTCTTTCAACGCATCAAAAATCAGTTTTTCCAGCTCGTCGGCCAGTTCTGGATTGTCCTGGATGCATTGTTTGGCGGCATCACGGCCCTGTCCCAGTTTGGTGTCGTTGTAGCTGTACCAAGAACCGCTTTTCTTGATGATGCCCAGTTCGGCGCCCAAGTCGATGATCTCACCGCTGCGGGAAATACCTTCACCGAACATGATGTCGAATTCGGCTTTGCGGAAAGGAGGAGCCACCTTGTTCTTTACGACCTTCACGCGTACCTGGTTACCGATGACTTCTTCGCCGTCTTTCAATTGAGTAGCGCGACGGATGTCTAGGCGGACAGATGCATAGAATTTCAAGGCGTTACCACCGGTAGTGGTTTCCGGGTTGCCGAACATGACGCCGATTTTCTCACGCAGCTGGTTGATGAAGATACAGGTCGTGTTGGTCTTGCTGATGGCAGAAGTCAGCTTGCGCAGAGCCTGTGACATCAGTCGGGCTTGCAAGCCTACCTTGTTATCGCCCATGTCGCCTTCAATTTCAGCTTTCGGGGTCAGGGCAGCTACAGAGTCGATGACAATGATGTCGATGGCAGAGGAACGAATCAGCTGTTCAGCAATTTCCAAAGCCTGTTCACCGTTGTCGGGTTGTGAAATCCACAAGTTGTCGATGTCCACTCCCAGCTTGGCTGCATAAAAACGGTCGAAAGCATGTTCTGCATCGATGAAAGCAGCAATACCGCCGGCTTTCTGTGCTTCGGCAATGGCATGGATGGCCAGTGTGGTCTTACCGGAAGATTCCGGACCATAGATTTCGATGATTCTTCCCCGGGGATACCCACCTACGCCGAGTGCTACATTTAAAGCAATGGAGCCGGTAGGAATCACTTCTACTTGTTCAACACTATCATCACCCATTTTCATGATAGAACCTTTACCGAAGCTCTTTTCTATCTTTTCCATGGCAGCCTGTAAGGCTTTTAGTTTTTCGCTTGATGCCATTTTATTATCTGTTTCAAAATTAAGTTCGTCTTTCTTTGCCATACCTTATTCTTCTAATTGATGGATTTATTGATTCAAAATCTGTGCGGCATGTTCTTTGGTTTTCACTTCTTTCGGGGTGATAATCCGTTCTACAATTCCTTCTTCGTTGATCAGGAAGGTCGTACGGAGGGTTCCCATATAAGCACGGCCATACAGTTTCTTTTCTCCCCATACACCAAATTCTTCTACCAGTTTCTTGTCGGTATCGGCTATCAGTGTGAAGGGAAGATTGTTTTTTTCAATGAATTTCTGGTGCGACTTCTCGTTGTCTACGCTGACGCCGATTACTTCATAACCAGCCTTACGCAGTTCGGAATAGTTGTCGCGCAGGCTGCATGCTTGTGCCGTGCAACCTGATGTGCTGTCTTTCGGATAGAAGTACAGCACTATTTTCTTTCCTTGGTAAGCACTTAGTCTGATCTCTTCACCTTTTTCATTGGTGCCTAAGATTTCCGGTGCTTTATCTCCTACGTTAATCATAAACTTTCTTTTTAAACAATCTCTTTATAATTCCAGGTCTTTATCGAACACTTCGTGCCAAGGCAATCCTTGTTTGTTGAGTTGTTCCATAAATGGGTCCGGATTGAATTCTTCTACATTGTTCACACCCGGACGTTTCCATTCGCCTTTGAAGAACATCATTGCACCGATCATTGCCGGAACTCCGGTGGTATAGCTTACACCCTGCATACCAGTTTCTTTGTAAGCTTCCTGATGACTGCAGTTGTTGTAT
>OLRO01000920.1_pt1 | contig 19175 bp, 17 predicted proteins | sample 1673131 | NCBI WGS metagenome assembly OLRO01 (sample SAMEA3136757, study PRJEB25190) | human gut metagenome | biome: human gut; feature: human-associated habitat; material: faeces | place: Austria | collected 2013 | reverse complement strand
TCCAGGCTCAAAAATAAACTTACCAAGTTTAACAGAAAAAGATATAGATGATTTAACATTTGGTGCAAAAGCAGGATTTGACTATGTTGCAGCATCATTTATAAGAAAACCAGAAGATGTTATTAATATAAGAAAAGTATTAGTAGACAATGGTGGAGAAAATATTAAAATAATCTCTAAAATAAGAAGAATATGAATACACTTCATCCTACTACTAAGTTAGTAAACGAAGATCAACCGATGACTTTGTTTGGTGAAAAAACTCCCAGAGCGGTGATCTACAAGAGTGAATCTCACAAGTTGCATCAGGCTTTCTGTGTAAAGAAAGACAAAATTATTCATCAGGGTATGCCGGTAGCTTTGGATACCGATGGTAATATTGAACCGTATATCCCAGGTGGAGATGGCAGCCAGGTTTATCTGGGTATAGCTGTAACTGACAACATCAATCCTGCTTATCAGGCTCAAAGAAATTTCCCTGTAGAAGTAACCGTAGCTGTAGAGGCTTTCATGGTTGTAAACTGGGTAGCTAAAGAGGCTATGGAATGTGGATATGTAAAACCCACAGATACACTGCTGATTGACCGTTTTATCACTGCTGAAACTTCAGACGATGAAACAAAATTCATTAGCATCGTACCGGCTGATGAAGCTAACGATATTATCCAGGTATTGGTACGCTAATCATTAACTGAACATTAAAAGAACAATGAATACAGAATTTGCACAATTGAAAATGGAAGACCTTAGAAAGGAACTTCCGGAAATGGTAAGAAGTTTGGAAGCATACCGTCAGGGTTCCAATAACACATTGCCTATTGAAGTTACTCTGGAAGAACTGGTACAGGGTAAATATGGTGTATCACAGGATGCCTTCTTTGAAAAGTTGGGCATTAATCCGAAGATTGATACAATGCAGAACATCTTCACTATGCCGCAACAGAATATCCGTTGGATTGTACCGGAAATCATCCGTGCTGCTATTACAACAGGTATGCGCCAGGCACCTTTCTACCCGAACATCATTGCTTCAGACCAATCAATTAATGGTTTGCAGGTAACTATGCCGATGGTAAATATGTCGGATGCTGCTCCCGCTAAGGTAAATGAAGCAGAAACAATTCCTTTGGGAGATGTAAGCTTCGGACAGAAATCAGTTTCTCTGTTCAAAATCGGTAAAGGATTTAAACTTACTGACGAAGTTAAAAACTACGTTTCAATCGATGTATTGGGAATCTATCTCCGTGACTTTGGTATTCAGTTGGGTTATGCTATGGATACTTTGGCAATGGATGTTTTGATGAACGGTAACAAAGCTGATGGTTCTGAATCTGCTCCGGTTATTGGTGTATATGAAACAACCAACGGTATTACTTATAAAGACTTGTTGCATATCTGGGTTCGTGCTGCTCGTATGGGCCGTAACTTTACTACTATGATTGGTGGTGAAGACCAGGCTATCGAGATGTTGAACTTGCCTGAATTTAAAGAACGTCACTCAGGAACTACAGAAGCTACACTGAATATCAAGTCTCCGGTTCCCAACAAGGCTGACTTCTATATTCACCCGGGAACTCCCGATCAGCAGTTGTTGATGGTAGATACCAGTGCTGCCTTGATTAAGCTTACTGCTAAACAGTTGATGCTTGAATCAGAAAGAATCGTATCTAATCAGACTGAAGCAGTATATGCTTCTCTGACTACTGGTTTCTCTAAGATGTACCAGGATGCTGTTCTTCTGTTGGCAGCTAACAAGAAATTCTCTGAAGCTGGATTCCCGAGCTTCATGAACATTGACCCATACTTATTGGTTAACTTAGAATAATATCCGGGATTTCTTCATTGTATTTTTGTCTAATTTCTCCCCCGAACAGTTTCAATCCATTCTGTTCGGGGTTTTATATTATAACCTAAAAATAAAAGATTATGGCTACTACTTATATTGTAACTGTTGGATCTAATGCCTACAGTTTTAACGACCAGGTAACTGGTATTTCAATTGCAAAAGGCGAAGAGAGAGAACTTACTGCTCGTCAGTATAGAACAAAACGTATTCAGAAAGCTTTAGTTTCTGGCCACTTGGTTTTAGTTCCTGAAAAGAACAAAGTTAACAAGTATACTGCTGAGGATATCGAAAAGCTTGACAAGAAGCTAGCTGCTCAGTTTGCAAAGGGTATGGAAATTAGTAAGATTGCCAAAGCTTATTCACTTGAAGAAGCTAAGCTGATTGCTAAGAAACATGAAATCGAAGCTGATCCGAAAGATACCGTAAAAGATATCCTTGAAGTTTTACTTGAAGATTTCGAAGAAAACAAAGAATAAACAAATCCGAATATAAATGAAAAAGAATCTAGACTTCACATATGTAACATCAGGTCTGGAAGTTTCATTTAGAGTATTAACCAAAGTCCCGGCCAAATCCATTTTTGACTGGGACTTTGGCGATGATAAGGGAGAGGTTTTCAATGGTGGAAGACATCAATCTTACTCTTATGAGAAGTCTGGATTTTATGATGTAACCTTACATGTCACTAATTCTGATGGATTAGATTTGACTTGTACTCGAACCGTAGTTGTATGTAATTATGGGCATACTACTCTTCAGGATACCATCTACAATTTAATAGATAGGTATATTCCCAAAGAATTGCATGAGAGTATGACCATAGAAGATAAAACTGCATACATAACTAAATGGCAATTATATATCTTCCCACTAGTAAACCATGTTATACCACCAGATAAATATAATGATGAATTATGGTATGAGGGACTAGAAAACCAATTAATTATGGAATTGGCTGTATGGGATTATCTCAATATACAAATACAAAATATCCTGTTGGTTGCAGGAAATAGTTTTAGAGAAATTATCTCCACTGAATCTCATGGACCAGACCAAGATGGTGATTCACCTGGAGAACATGCTAGAGGAGATAGGATAAAACAAATTACTACGGGTCCTACCGAGGTACAGTATTATGATAAGATATCCGAAAGTATATCTAGCTTATGGAGTACTTATTCAAAGATGATTCAACCTGGAGGGTATATGGATGAACTAAGAAAGAATCTATGTATGCTGGCATCTAGGTTAGAGATATACTTACCATTCTGTGATCAAATTGAACGGTTAGTAGTACCAAAAGTAGTAAATCATCGAAAACCAACTCCTTTGGGAGGACCTAATCCAACAGCCCCTCTCAATAAAGCAAGTAAACCTTCGTTAACCATAATAGATAAGAAATCATGACAAAAGAACCTTGGAGAATGGTTAAGAACCATTCTTGGAATAGGTATAAAAAGATTATCACTGATTTCTTAGATTGGGATGCTGGAAGACAAACAATTACTTGGGCTAAACATGTTAATCAATATCTAAATCATGCTGAGGATGATAGCCCAAGATATTATAATATTCCCATAGAAGCTTTATGCTATTACAATGCTTTTAGGAATTGGCCTATTAATAAGGCTACTGTTTCTGGAGAATTAGATGATGAGAACCTTTCTATACTTATTTCAAAGAATTACATAGAACAAATCGGATATCTCAATCAGGAAGGTTATTGGAACTTTAACTGGTCCGAGGATAGATTTGTTATCAATGGGATAGTATATAAGCCTTCTGGAGATACTCAAGTATCTCAGGCTAAAGATGAAGCTTTGGTATTCTTGGTAATCCTCAAAAGGGATAGAGATACTAAAATCAAATTCGTAGAACAAAATCCATAAAGATATGAAAATGTTAATGTTACGTTTCACCAAGCTTAACAATGTAGAAGGCGATTGGTGGGACAGTAATCTTATAATCTTGAATGGACCTTCTGGAGTTCACATAGAAATGCCTGGTACTGGTAATTCGGCTACTACCATGCAATCTATGACTGGTATGAAGTTCGTATCAAATTACCAAGATTACTTTGGAGAGGTATGGGATAAAGATATACCTCATATAGGCTTTGGCCAAGTTATTAAGTTCAGAGTTAGGAAATTACCTGATTATGCCGTAGTAGTTGGGGATATAGAGGATGGAGGAGATGTTGACCCAGATAATCCAGATGATATCCCAAATGCTTTTGCTGGTAAAGAAAAAGAATACTTCCGTGGTAATAACTCAGAACTGTTATTGGGAAAGAATAAAGTAACACCTTAAAATATATACATATGTACGTTAGTAAATACTACACTTGCGAAGAGATTGACCAACGGCTATTACAGGGTTATTATGATGTCTCTTTGGCTCATGGTTTTGTTGGAACTCTTAAAGAGTTCTGGGCATTCTTCTTATCAATTGCAAACAAGGTAGATAAGAAAGAAGGTTGGGATTTGTCAGAAAATAACTTCTCTGATGAATTGCTAGAAAAACTGAATGGAATTGAGGAACATGCTAACTACGTTACTAAAGTTTCTCAACTAGAAAACGATTTGAAATATCAGACTCAAGAACAAGTTGAGAAATATATACATGACTTAGTAGATGGTGCTGATGATGCTTTGGATACATTAAAGGAATTAGCTGAAGCATTAAACAATGACCCGAACTTTGCTACCAATATCACTAACCGATTAACTGAATTACGTACTCAATTAGAAGCTGAGGTAACTAGAGCTAAGAACCGTGAAAACGAATTAGCTTCTCAGATTAAGATTGTGAACGATAACTTGGTTAACTCGGTTAATACGTTGAATGCAACTATCCTTAAAGTAGTACAAGATATTACTAGGATGATAGAAGCAATTAATGCTCGTATTCAAAAGGTAGAAGACCGGGTTGGTGATTTGGAAGTAGAAACTGACAATAACTTAACTGAAGCTAAAGAATATGCTAAGGAATTGGTAGATAAGGAAGCTGCTGAACGTAGAGCTGCTGATGAGAAACTGACCGAGGCTGTTCATCAAGTACAGTTAGACCATACTAGGGATATTGCCGACTTAAATAATAAGATTCTAACCGAGGCTTCAGAAAGAGCAAATGCAGATGTAGCATTAGAATCTAAACTGAACACCGAAATCAGTGATCGTAAAACTGCAGACCAAGAACTTGAATCCAAGATTAATGCTGAAGCTGCAGCTCGTACTGCTCAGGATGAAGTATTACACCAACAGATTGTAAAGGAAACTTCTGACCGTCAGAATGCAGATAATGGTTTACAGCAGAACATTACTCAAGAAGCTCAGAACCGTCAGAATGCAGATACTGTACTTCAGAACAATATTGATAACGAGAAAGAAACTCGAATTGCTCAAGATGAAATCCTTGACCATAAGATTGAGGATTTGAAAACTCAGGCCGGTACAGATAAAACCGAATTGCTTGAAAAACTAGAGCAAGAAAAGCAAGAACGTATTGCTGCCGATAAAGACTTAGATAATCGTAAGGTAGATAAAAGAGAAGGTTATTCTCTTACTAAAAACGACTTTACCGATATTCTCAAGGCTAAGTTGGATGGCATTGAAGAACATGCTAATTATATCACAAAAGTATCTCAGCTTATCAATGATGCTGGTTATCAAACTGAAGCAGATCTTCAGGCAGCTATTGAAAAGATTATTGGGGAAGCTCCAGAGGTTCTTGATACTTTGAAGGAGATTGCAGATGCTTTGGGTAATGACCCAAACTTTGCAACTACAATTACCAAGAAATTGGCAGCTATTACCGAACAATTGAATCAGGAAATTACTAATCGTACAGAGGCTGATGCCCAGGTACAGGCTAATGTAGATAAGGAAGTTACTGAACGTAAAGAAGCCGATACCGCTCTTGAAGCTAAACTAAAAGAATATGTTGATAACGAGGTAGATAAGATTACTGGTAACACTGATGGTATTCAAGCTAGTCTGAATAAGGAAATCCAAGACAGAAAAGATGCCGATGCTGCATTACAAGCTGCTATCACTAAGGAAGAAACGGATCGTAAGGCTGCTGATGCTGCATTAGATACTCGAGTAACTGCTAATGCTACCAAGATACAAGAATTGGCTTTATCTATTCAGGATGCAGTAAATACCGTTAAAAATGAACTTCAGGCTAAGATAGATACTTTGCAAACAGAAGTAAATGCTAACAAGGCAAATATCCAACGTAATACTGACCGATTGAATGACCAGATTACTAAGGAAGCTGAAGATTATGCTGAATTAAAAGGTATGGTTAATGCGGAAGCTGAAGCTAGAGCCAATGCTGATACTAATCTTAAGTCTCAGGTAGATAAGGTAATTATCGATTTGAATACTGAAATTTCAAAGAGAGAAGCGGGTGATACTGTTTTACAACAGGATATTGACAAGGAAATCTCTGATAGAACTGCTGCAGATACTTTATTAGATAATAAGTTCACTGGCTTGATAAATACTGAATCTACTGCTCGGGCAAATGAAGATGAGAAAATCAATGCTCGAATCGACCAGGAGATTAAAGATCGTAAGGCAGGAGATGATACTTTAAGTACTAGAATAGATAGCCTTAATAGTGGAGTAACTGGTTCTTTAGATGAGCTCAGGAAGAAAGTAACTAATAACACTACTGCTATTCAAACCGAAGTAGAAAGAGCTAAGGCTGCTGAACAAGCCATTAAGGATTCTCTGACTACGGCTATGGAAAATCACAAAGATGATTTGGCAGTTATATCTAAAAATATCAGTGATGAGGCTCATAGTAGACTACAAGAAGATATCAAGCTTCAGAATAATATAGATACAGAAACCCTTAATCGTACTCAGGCAGATACTTTGTTAGAGAACAAGGTTGCTCAGGAAGTATCCAATAGAGTTCAGGCTGTTGAAAACTTGAATGACCGAAAGGTTGATAAAGTAGATGGCAAAGAGCTTTCTTCAAATGACTTTACCGACTTATTAAAAGCTAAGTTAGATAATATCCAGGAATTTGCTAACTACATTACTAAGGTATCTCAGTTGGAAAACGATTCTAACTATCAGAATGCCGAACAAGTAGAAGCTGCAATCCAAAAGGTTATTGGTTCTGCTCCTGGAGTATTAGATACACTAGAAGAGATTGCAAAAGCATTGGGAGATGATCCTAACTTTGCAACTACAATTACTAATAAGCTGACTGAACTTAAGGGTATTATAGATAAGGAGATCTCTGATAGAACTGCAGCTGATGAACAAGTTACTCAGAAGTTTACTGAATTAAGTACTACTCTTAATGCTACAGTAAGTGAACTGAGAACTTTCGTAACAGAAACTCGTTCTGAATTATTAACAAAGGCTCAGGCTCAGGATGAATTAATTGCTAAGAATACTGCTAATATTCAACGTAACCTAGAATTAATTCAGGGATTACAAAGTAATCAGAATACTGGTTATCTTGAAATCAAGGAACTGTTGAATACAGAGATTGAGGCTAGAAAGGCTGAGGATATTCGTATTGAAGCTAAAGTAGATAAGAATACTCAGGACCTTACTACAGAACGTAATGAGCGTATTGCTGCAGATAAAGTTCTCCAGGATAATATTGATGCTGAAGAGGCTGCAAGAATTGCTGCTGATAATGCTCTGGGTAAACGTATCGATAAAGAAATCGAAGATAGAAAAGCAGCTGATACCGCACTTGAGAATAAATTTAATGGTATCACTAACGGCTTAGATGAACGTCTTCAGAAAGAAGAAGCAACTTCAAATGCTTTACCCTTAACTATGGTTACGGAAATTGATCCGAACTTGGTTATCAATGGTACTTCTGCTGAAGTAAACTTTAAGAGTTCTGTAAAAGGAGAAGGTAATCTCTATGGAGAACCTATGCCTCGTAAGTTTGCTATCCCTGCTTCTACAGATGCTAAAGCAGGTCTTCAGTCGGCAGCCGATAAGAAGAGATGGAATTCTATGCCCAATGATTATATCACTGGAGCTAGTTATACACCTAAGGCTGGTGTGGTTACTACTAACATAAGTAGAAGTACATATAACTCCGATGAAGGTATACAGAAATCTAATGATTTCACTGTAGATATCCCCGCTTCTACTGCTGAGAAAGCCGGTGTACAAACTGCAGCAGATAAGAAGTTATTTAACTCTATTCCTCAGACTGTAGTAGTTGGAGAAGGAGCAACTTCAGATGCTAATAAAGTTACAGTATCAGTAAACCGAAAAACTGTAAACGAAGGTATATATAAAGATGATAATACCACTTTTAATTTACCAGTAGCCTCAACTACTAAAGCTGGTACTATGACTGCTGCTGATAAGGTTAAGTTGGATGAAACTTTACCCCAGCAGATTGCTAAGGAAATCCAAGACAGAAAAGATGCCATTGAAGCCTTGAAGAATTCTTCCGAAGCTTCCCTTGCTCAAGAAATCGAAGATAGAAAAGCAGCTGACCAGGCATTAGACACCAAATTTACTCAGGCTATCAAAGAAGAGGCAGATGCTCGTGCTGAATACGACCAGGTTCAGATGCAAAAGATTCAGGAGGAAGAAGAAGCCAGAGCTGCTGCAGATACCGCACTTGAAAATAAGTTACAAACCAACATCAATAACTTAGAAAAGAAACATGATGATTTTGTAGCAACTAAGGGTAAGGCTAATGGATTTGCATCTTTGGATGGTAATGGATTAGTACCCTCTAGTCAATTGCCTTCTTATGTTGATGATGTTATCGAAGCTTATGCTACTTATGATATCAGTGAAACTGGAAAGCTGAGCAATATTAAATTATATTCTGACCCAGATCATGCTAATCCTATTACTGGAGAATCAGGTAAGATATATTTGAATATCACTCAAGATCAACCTCCTTACCAATTCCGTTGGTCAGGTACTCAGTTTGTAGATAGTAATACTTCTTCACTGATACTTGGAGAAGTTACTGGTACTGCTTATGATGGTGCTAAAGGTAGAAAAGCTACTGCTATAACCAACAGTATTCCAAATACTATTCTAGATACCCTAGAATTTGGTCAAGCGTATACCGATTATGTACAATTAAAATATCATTATTATCGTAAACAATTTGTAACTGATCAAGATGATCATTATACGGCACAACCTCATAAACAGGTAGATATACCTGCTTCTACTGCAGAAAAAGCTGGTGTACAAACTGCTGCAGATAAGAAATTATTTGATTCTATTCCAGATACTATTATAATTTCTGGTAAAGGAGTAGTTCAGAATACAGATAAAGTTTGGGTACAGATCAATAAATCTACTAAAGCTGAGGGAGTATATGGTGAAGCTACTACACAAACATTAGAGATCCTAGCTGCTAATGCTAATCGAGCTGGAGTATTGACTCGGGAGATGTTCAATAAACTTAACTCGGGTCTGAATGGAGACATTACCAATGCCCTGAATGAAGCTAAGGCTTATACTGATGCTGCTAAAACTACATTAGAGAGATTAATCCAAGATTCTGATAGAGTAATCAAGGAAAGCTTAGATGCTCATATCGGCAATAAGAGTAATCCTCATAGTGTAACCAAGGCTCAGGTAGGTTTAGGTAATGTACAGAACTTAGCTCCTGCAGACATGCCCGTATCTACTGCTCAGGCTGCAGCTATTGCCGATGCTAAGGCAGCAGGTACAAAAGCTCAGACCGACTTAAATACCCATGCAAACAGAGGAGATAATCCGCACAATGTAACTAGAGCTCAATTAGGATTGGCTACTACAGACCAAGTAGTATTTGCTAAAACTACTGCAGCTTCTGGTTTCTGGAAGGAATCAGATGGTAGATTAAAATCTCAAGTAGAGAATTTGAACCATACTCTAGACCAAATCTGCAATATACCTACGGTTCACTTCAAGATGAACGGTAAATACCAAGTGGGAACTATTGCTCAGAGCTTAGAGGAAATCGAACCACTGTTGGTATCAGAGAATAATATACCTGCTTCTCAAGTACCTAACCAATCTAGATTCGAAACTTTCGTTGGAGAAGATGGTCAGGAATATGTAAAAGTAAAAGTGGTAGAATACGAAATGCTCAGTGTCATGGCTCTTGAAGGAGTTAAGTTATTGAGAAAAGAATTCGAAGACTTTAAGAAACAATTAAACAATAAGTAATATGGCAGAAATAGCAACTTGGAGGGCTATTTATAAGAAGCTTGGTTGGGGTAAGGTCTCTGATGAGTGCCCCACCAAAGCTGAGATATTAGCCAAATTAAATGCAGGTCACAATCCGAATACCAGTCTTAATGCCGTAATTAGTAATGCTGATAGCTATGGTGACAACGAATGTGTCAAGTTAGAAGATCTCCATACAGAGCAATGGAAATATGAGTTCAAGTGGATTAGAGACCCATCATTTGATGCTCCAGCTACTGGGGGAGAATTTCTTTGTGGGCTTATTGAATCTTGGAGAGTTAAATATGTAGATGGGGTTATTCTGCCCGATACCAAGGAAGAACTTACTTGGGAACAAGGTTTTGAACCTTCCAATGGGTGGTATACTAAAAAAGAGGTAGATGGAGTTTGTAAAAGATTCGTACCTAATAATACTACTTTCGATAGCAAAGATACCGTAGTAAGTTGGAAACAGAAGTATTCAGATATTTCCCTAAGGGCAACCTTTACCCAGGCAGCAGGTAGAAAAGTTTATTCTTCATGGAGTTATAATTGTAGAGTAGATAAAACTTCTTTCAGTTACAGTGGAGGTCAATCTAATGTAACTGCTAAGAGTGCAAGTAGAAGTTATACTTGGAATGGTCAAGGAAGTAGTTATACAGAATCAGAAACGGCTACAGTAAGAGTTTCTAGTCCGGCTTCTATTAGTGGGAATAGTATTTCTATCCCAAGTAATAGTGGTTCTGCTAGAAATTTTACGGTTACTTTCGATTTCCCAACTGCTACAGACCAGACTATCTCAATTTCTCAGGAAGGAGGTCAAGTAACTTATGTAGATCATCTGTCTATAGAACCTACTACTAAGAATGTATCTGGAAGTGGTCAAACTTTTGATGTGATAGTAAATGCCAACTATGATAAGTACTTGAATGGAGTATACCAAGAAAATATAAAATCCGAATATACTAAGGCTAGGGTAGTAGAAGGTTCATCATCGGATATTACTATTACTAAAACCAGTACTGGGTGTAGTATTAGGGTAGCACCAAATCCTAATGAGAACAGTTCTAGGACTTATGTAGTAGAATTTACTTATGATTCAGCTACTCCAGTTCGATTAACGATTACTCAGAACAAAGCTGAGGTAACTTATCCTAGTAGTGGTATAGTATTTGAACATAGTACTCAACAAAGTAGTGGTTATAAAACTAGTACTCTATCCATAGGTGCTGTTGGAGGCGAAGGAGGTAATATTTCTTTTTATATAAAGAGTTATAGGTCTAGATACGTTAATGGTTCTTTAGGTTCTACTGAAGCTATTAAACCTACTCTTATTTTGCCTTCTGGAGTAACTGGATTCATTAATAATGTGAGTGGTTATTATTTTGAAGTAACCCTTACCATATCTGAGAACTCAAAGACCTCAGGCAGAACTCTTACAATCAGAGCTAATCAACCTAATGGCTTAGATAGAGAGTTAGTACAAACTGTACAACAGAGTGCTTCAACTTATGAGTTTGGTATTAGAGAAAACGGGGGGGATTCTTGGAGTACTTCTCTTACTTATTCTGGTTGGCCAAGTTCAGATTCATCATACAATAGACTTGTAAGCGTATATTCTAGGAAGAATGGTAAGCAATTCCTTAATTGGGCTTTATCTTCTAATGTGGATTGGATTACTATATCTGGTTCAGGTGCTGGGGCTACATATAAGGTAGCCACTAATAACAGTAGTTCATCTAGAACAGGAATTATTACCTTTACTCAGGGAGAATCCAATAAAACTTGTACTCTGATAATAGTTCAAGAAGCTAAAGATAATTCCTTCAGATTGGAATTATCTTTAAATATTACAAATGGTAATGATCAAGATCATTGGGGATTATTTGATACAGGTAATATACCCCATACTTCTGACTTTATGTATGATATGAGCTTAATACGTGAAGGTATTATAGTAGACTCAGTAGAAGGTAAAATAACTGTGAATTCTCTTCAAAGTATTACTAAGGATAGAAGGATTGGAGATAGTGTTTATGTATTGGCCTATAATTCTGTAAGAGGTTTATGGTTAGCAATCGGTGCCTTTGGGATTAAAGAAGGTACTAATATGCATCATTGGGATACTTCTTGGCCATCTTAGATAATTTAATTCTAAACACAACACTAGTTAATTTATCAATGAATAAACAATTAATTATTAACCTTAAAAACTAAATTGTTATGGAAGTGAAATCTGGAGAAGGTACTGTAGTGGTTGCGGATCGTAATCGTTACAATGATGAATGTTGTAATAATCGAGTAGTTGATGCTCAGAGAGATCAAAACATTATTAACTCGGTAGTACAGGCTTTGGGTAATAAAACTGCATAATTTCTATTAAAGTTGATTAGGGAAAAGGGAGGTACCTGTAGTGGGTATTTCCCTTTTTTCGTTTTAATCTAGTAAGAAACATGGAAGAAGATAATAAACTACAAACTTTTACTCTCCAAATGCAACTACCGGCTCCTAATTTAGAGGTAGCAAAGAGAGTAGCCGATGAAGCACAAAGACTGATAGATATCTATGGATACTATAATTTCTTGAACCTAGTAGAATTTATGAAACAGAATCCCAGTATGGTTCAAATGGGATTAAGTCTAATCAATAAAAATAATGCAGTATGGAAGAAATGAAATTCAAATCCTTACAAAGAGGAGATTCAGTTTTTACTCTAGAAAGAGATAGAAGATCAATGTACCCAATCTTTGACCGAGCTAAAGTAGTAAAGGTGGGAGAAAGTAAACCCAGAGCTAATGAAAATGGCGATGGCTTTTCTAATCTTATAGAGATTGTTCTTCAAGATTCCATTGGTACAGTAACAGTATACTTACCTTCAGATGGAAATGAAGGTATTTATAACAATGTGTACTACACTCTAATCGGAAGTAATATTATAAACGAAGTATCATTGCAAAGATCGCAGGCTCTCGGGATTATTAATAATGTGGGTAAATATGAGAACATAGTAAAGGAATGTGATAATATTCTTGCCATGTTTGAAAACAAAGAGCCAACCCATAGTAGTCAATTCAATGAAGAATTCGCTTCATTTAGGAAAGATGTAGTATCAGTATTACAATCACAACAGCAAGCCATAAATCTTATGATGGATTCACTTGGCTTGAATAAACCGAAGGAAAATCCAGATGGCAAGTAAGTCAGTAAACATAACTATAAGTACTCCCTTGGGAGACTTACAGATATATACTGACCCAAAAGAACAGGCTAGAGCTGAGAGGTTAATTGCAGAAACTCCTTCTATCATGAGGAATGCTTATGATAGAGCTACTGAGAAATTCGGCAATCAACTTCTCAGACTTGTGAAAAAATGCCTAAGAACAGGTACTCCTCCAAGAGGAACCCATTGGGATCCTCACTCTGCTAATACTATTAAACGATATGGAGAGCATACCCTTTTGAATTATACGGGTCAGTATTTGAGATCAGTACAAATAGTAAAACAGAAGAATCGAACTTACGTAGGTATACCTACTAACCTTAAGAAAACCAGAAAGGGTGATAGGACTAGTAAAAGAACTTTGAACCAAGTAGCTATCATGTTGGAATATGGTTCTAGAGGTGATAATTTACCTCCAAGACCATTATGGAAACCCGCATTCGAACAAGTAGGTGGTAAGAAGGTTCTGAAGGAAACCCTAGTAAGAGAACTTCGTAAAGAAATAAGGAGATATAGAAAATAATGGGATTCACTATAAGCAAGAATCAAGGTTCTGGTAGAACTGTTATAACAGTAACACCGGAAGAAAAGAATACTACAGATAAGGATATAATTCAGACTTTAATTGTAGAAGCTGTGGATGGGTCAACTAAAGAAGTAAAGCTTATTCACAAGAAAGGAGAAGATGAATGGGAATATGCTTTCAGGGTTTCACCTACTGAATTATACTTTGAGCCTACAGGAGAAAGCAAAGAGGTTACTATTGTATCTACCAAACAAAGGGTAATCAATGGAAAGAAAGTTGGTGATCCAGTTAGTGTAAACTATACCCGGGAAAACTCTGGGGATATATCTGGCTCTGGTACTACTATTATCATGAGCTTAAATGATAATATGTATAATGAACGAGTGGGTCAAGTAATATTTACTCAAGAGGAATCTGGTAAAACCCTAAGTGTAACTTGTAAACAAGGTAAAAAAGCAACTTCGGGAGATATAGGTATAATCCAACTATGGTCAGGCCCCGGAGTTCCAGAGAACTATGTACTCTGTAACGGAGGTCAGGTAAGTATATCTGAATATCCCGAATTATATAAGGCCATTGGTGAGAAATATAATACTTCTTCTACTAGGGCAGGTTATATAAGTGTTCCTGATTTAAGTGGTAGGTTCGTAGTTGGAGTAGATTCTAGTGACCCAGATTACAGTAGTATTGGTAATACTGGAGGAGAAAAAGAACATAGGCTAACTGTGGAAGAAATGCCAAGCCATACCCATTCATACAATAAGATTCGTATCGAAACTCACAAATGGGGAGATAATGCAAATAACCGACCACACCCATTTTATGATTCAGGGGCTCAAACTGGTCCAACTGGTGGTAATCAACCTCATGAGAATAGACCACCATACTACGTATTGGCTTATGTTATGAAAGTAAGATAGGAGGTAATTATGGTAAATTCACAAGAGATAGTAGAGAGAACCTTCTATATATGCCTATTGAATGTTCTCTTAGAAAAGAAGATGGGACTTAACCCCGAAGATTATTTACCTTTATCACAAGAGAATGAAAAGAGATTCCAAGAAGATAAGGGAGCAATAGATAAGTTCATTTACTTATTCGGTATAGGTAATAACCAGGTAAGAGGTCCTAAAACATGTCCCAGGATAACTATAGAAAGCACTGCTTATTATCCTGGAGATATCGGAGTAGAGAAATATATCATTGGAGATAAATTAGATGCAGGCAATTATCAGATGTCTGAGTTCCCTTACGAAACTAAAGATATCACTATTGATATTCATTTGGTAGCAACTACTCAGAATGATATGAGATTACTACATTCTATTCTTCATGAAGCATTACCTACTCGAGGATATATAAGACCTTACTTCAATGATTTAGAAGAATGGGATAAAGGTAGGATAGCTCCTACTGGGAACCTATTTATAGAGATTGGTAATTTCTATGATCATCCCGATGAATCACATGGGTTATTGGAAAAGGTCTATCAATATGTATGTAAAGATGGTATTATACCAGAAAAACTGGTAGAAATGGGGGATCTATTACCTATAAGAGATATAAGTCTTTTACTAGGACCCGAATACCAAAAGGACGAGGAGATGCTCAATCTCAATATACATGTTTAACTCAAAAATTTACTAAAATGAAAAAGTTAGTGTTTATGCTGATGGCACTCATTTTACCAGTGTCATTGTTTGCTACAGAAGTAGAACCTTCAACTGGTTCAGAGTTCGTAATCAATCTTGGTACCTTTACTGGTATAGTAACTTTGGTATCATCCTTGGTTACTCAGGTACTAAAGGTAATCCCAGCTATCAAAGACAACAAACTTGCTAAGATTGGTATATCTGCCTTAGTGGGTATTCTCATATGTATTATAGCTTGGGGATTACAACTTACACCCTTATTAGAAAACTATCCTTTCTACCAGGTATTAATTTATGGATTAGCTGCTGGTTTATCGGGATGTGGTTTCTATGATGTGATTAAGGCTATCGGAGGTTTATTTAAGAATAAAGAGGATTAATTTTCTAATAATACCAGTAAGGTAACGATACTTACTGGTATTAATTAAATATATTAACCTATAAAACACAAGGATATGTCAAAATCACCCAGAGTTGTTTTTAAGTTCGAGAACAACAATGTTCAACAGACTACTCCACTTTTAGGAGTATCATGTTTCTTGGCTAGAACTGAAAAAGGTCCCTATGATGATCCTTCAGAATTAATTACTTCTTTCTCTCAATTCCAAAGAATATTTGGTAAAGAGATTGTACCTGATGGTTCTGTATCTAACATAGAGAAAGCTTTAGTAGGAGGTTCTAAGCTAAGAATTATTCGTGTATTGGGAGCAGGTGCTAAAAAGGGTACTGTTACTAAAGCCGAAGAGGCTGAATCTACTGAAGATGAAACTGAAGAGATAACTGAAAATGCTCAAGCTTCAGAAATATTCAAATTTATTTCAGGAAATACTACAGTAAGCTTTGGTTTGGTAACTAAAGGTTATGGTGATCCCATTGGTTCTGGAGAATCTTTCAAAGTTGGTTTCTCTAAATCGGTGAATACCGTTTTCTATAACATCTATGATGCCAATGGTTCTATCTTGGAATCGGGTCCAGTAATTACTTACAAAACTAAGGATGCTCAGAATAAAACTTCTGTAGATTACTTGGCTTTAAGTAACTTTGCTAGTAATTCTGCATACCTGGAACCTAAGATGGTAACTACTACCGATAAGATTAAATCTTTCGAGAACTTAGTATCTTGGCTTCAGACTTCAATTGACCAAACCGATAATCCGTTAACTATCCAAGTTGGAGGTAAAGAACCTACTGCAGAAGAGGTTATGTTTAATGGTACACTTGGTACTGCTGGTGCTGATCCTACTGCAGATGAATGGATTGCTTCTTTGGATTTGGTAAAGGATTACACTGATATCTATCAGTTATCATGTTCTCATATTCATCAGCATTTGAAAACAGACCAAGATGTACTAAAAGTACATAAGGCTGCTAAAGAAATGTGTGCTGAATTACAAGAGTACACTTACTACATTGAAGTACCAAAATACACCACCCATTATACTCAGGGAACTCAGCCTAGAAATAAGCAGAGTATTATAACCTGGATTAATAGCTGTTTGGGTAGTATCGGTAACTCTAAATATGTAGCCTACTTTGCAGGTGGTATCAAGTACTACAACGAATTCGGATTACTTAGTAATTCCGATGTAATGGGTACCATCTTCGGTTTGGGTGATACTTCTGCTTCTAACTATGGACCTTGGAAGTCATTTGCCGGTATGAACCGAGGAATAATCTACGATGGTCAGGGCCCAGTAAGTCCTAACTATGGTAGTGATTCTCGTTATAATGAACTGGACGAATTGGCTCAGATGTATGCCAACATGATTGTAATCAAAGATACTCCATCTTCTGGTAAACAAACCATGTTATGGCATTGCTTCTCTTCTCAAGTAAAACAGGATTCAGAAAGATTCCTTTCAATCGTAAGATTGAATCTGTACTTGAAGAAGACTCTTCGTCCTATCTTGAATAAATATTTGGAAGAACCCAATATCTGGAGTACTTGGAAAAATATTTATCTTGAGGTAAAACCAATCCTGGATAATCTGGTAGATGAAAATGCTATGTCAGAGTACACATGGATGGGCGACCAGGATGCTGGTTCTTATTCAGAACTCTCTGTAAATAATGAAGCTGATGTCCGTCAGGGTAAGTATAAAGTAATCCTGAAGTACAAAGATATTGTTCCTATGCAAGAAATTACAATTAACATTGTAATCGATGCAGCTTCTAATTCAGTTAACATTTCAGAAAACGAATAACATTAAAATCATAAAATATGGGAGCAAAAGTAAAGAATCCTAGAAAGAAATTCCTATGGAGCATCTCTTTCCCAAAACACCCAATCAATACATACCTATTCCAGACTTGCCAACTTCCGGATATAGAGATTGACCAGGTTGCTCATGGAGATGTAAACAGAGATGTAAAAACTGCTGGTAGAGTTACCGTAGGTAATCTGGTAGTAGAAAAACTCTTAACTACTGCTGGTTCTGATACCTGGCTTCAAGATTGGCTATACTCTTGCCAAGATATGATAGCTGGAGGCGGATTAGTTCCTAGTGAATATTGGGAAACTGCCATTGTAAATGAACTTGCAGAAGATGGAGTATCTGTCCTAAATACTTGGCTGCTTGAAGAAGTTTGGCCTTGTAAAGTAACTGGCCTTGACTTAGATCGTATGGCTTCAGAAAACACAATAGAAAATATAGAATTTTCTGTCGGTACTTGCGATAAGTATTAACTCTCTTAGTCATTTTCTTACTAGAGTTTTAGGTGGAGGGGTGGGATTCCTAGATAAGGAGTTTCACCCCTTTCTTGTTGATACTTACCGCTACTATGAAATTATGAACTTTTAAAAATTAGATAAAATGGATATGACACTAAGAACCTTAGTATTCACTGCTCCTTCTGGTAGACTTTTCGAAATCAGAGAGCAGAATGGTGAAGATGAAGAAATTATCACCAACCCGGTAGATTCAAAGAATTTAATGAATCTTACCAAGTATATTTCAGCAATAGTAATTAAAACAAATGCTACTAAGTCAGGTAGATTAACTATAGAGGATGCTCTTAAGTTACCCTTGCTGGATAGATACTGTATCCTATTTAATTCTCGAATCTTCTCTTTGGGAGAGGAAGTAGAATTCACTTATAAATGGGATAATAAAGATTCTGTAACTTATTCTCAGGACTTGAGAGAATTTCTTTTCGATTATGCAGTACTTCCTACAGAACAAGAGATGGAAGAAAAACCCAATGCCATTCCTTACTACCCGGGAAGAAAAGGGGAAGATGGATTTACTCTTATGCAATATACAGAGGAATTGAACTCAGGTAAGGTAATCCAATTTGAATTGATGGATGGAGAAAAAGAATCTCATATGGTTCAGCTTTCACCAAGTAAACTTACTCGACACTCCACTCTTCTTCTTCGTAACCTCAAGTTAAAGGTAGATGATAAATTTGAGAAAGTAGAAAACTTCTCTCTATTTTCCTCAAGGGATATGGCAGAAATCCATCGGTTGGTAAATACAGTAGACCCAATCTTCCATGGGTATACTCAAATCGAAAACCCCGAAACTGGGAACATGACGGATTACCCAATTATGGCTGCCCCTGATTTTTTCTACTTGACGGGAGATATAATTTAGAGGAAGATTACATATACATTACTCGGGCTGAGATAGTCTTAGACTATCTCACCTTTTTGTGTCTACCCGTTCGTAAAAGAAAGAAATTCCTACTCATAGCTGAGAATTATTATAAACAAATGAAGAAGAAAATGTCAACATGATAGGAGATACAA
>OLRO01000919.1_pt1 | contig 19178 bp, 15 predicted proteins | sample 1673131 | NCBI WGS metagenome assembly OLRO01 (sample SAMEA3136757, study PRJEB25190) | human gut metagenome | biome: human gut; feature: human-associated habitat; material: faeces | place: Austria | collected 2013 | reverse complement strand
CAGCAATGCCAAAATGCTGAGTCGTGACATAGAGACAGTATTGGGAGGAAGATATTTGGATATCAGCGTGTTTCCATATAGCTTTTCTGAATATCTAAAAGCAGTTGGAGTCTTGGTTACAAAGAATTGGCAATATGGACGAAAAGCAAATGAACTGCAACGCCATTTCCGAACCTACTTTGATTGGGGTGGCTTTCCTGAGCTTGTGCATTTTCAAGAAAAGAGAGTATGGCTAAACAGCTTGTATAATCGTATTTTCTTTAATGACTTGGTAGTTCGGCACAAGGTGAAGAACGAGGATGCCTTACGCCTTTGTGTAAGAAGATTGGCAGAAAGCGTGAAACAACCATGCTCCTTGAATCGTTTGAGCAATCTGATAAAAGCAACAGGAACTCCGTGTAGTCCATCAACGGTAATGGAATACGTTCGCTATCTGCAAGAATCATGCTTGCTGATATCTATTGATAATTATGCTTCCAAATTCGTGGAGAAAGAAACTATAAAGAAACATTATTTTGTAGATAATGGGCTGCTGCATCTCTTCATCAACAATCCAAACACCTCATTACTGGAGAATCTTTGTACAATTACATTGTATAAAAAATACGGCAAGGGCTTATACTATTACAATAGAAATATTGAGGTTGATTTCTATGTGCCTGATGAGGGACTAGCTGTGCAGGCGAGCTATCAGATGAGCGACAAAGAAACCATAGAGCGAGAAGTGAAAGCATTAGTAACCTTGCATGGTTTGTATCCTCTGAAACGAGCCATGATAATTACCTATGAGGATGAAGGGGAGATTGTGCGTGATGGACTCAAGATAGAAATAAGACCTGCATGGAAATGGGTGTTGGAAGGTTAAGCCAGAGAAAAGAGGATGCGTCATAGACTAATGACGCACCCTCTTTTTTTATATCTATTACTGCTCCCCCTCTCGATTTTATCCGCCACATACCCCCTATAAACAACCGCCTGAAGCCTGGAGCTTGCCACTTATCCCCCACTATAGAAAAACACACTTGTAACTTATCGGGAAAAACGCTAAATTTGCAGAGAAATATTAATGCATTTAGCGTAATAAGATATGAGCACATTGTCTAATGTGACACCAGACAGAGACAAGTTTTTGTCTCAAAACGTTGGCTTTACCGCCAATGTCTCCTCCAGAGTATCACTTGATGGGGTGTCGGTAAGATATGCCCTAGACCCTAGTAAAAAATGGTTTGTACTGCGTGCCACTTACCACCGCGAATTGAAAGCCTATGATTATCTCATTAATCATGGTATCGAAGCATTTCTCCCACTCCACCGTACCCTTAAGTATGTGGATGGCAAGCGAAAGTTTGTCATCGAGTCTTATCTTCCCAACTTACTCTTTGTTTACGCAAGTCCGGAAACTGTAGAGAACTGCGTAAAACATACGCCCGATCTTCATTTTCTCAGCTATTATTACAATCACTTTGTGGCAACAGAAGGAGAAAAGAATCCGCCTCTCATCGTACCATACGATTCGATGATGAATTTCATCAGGGTATCTACCACCGACAACCGTCACGTCAAGGTGGTGAGTCCCGAGAACTGCCATTTCAAGAGTGGCGACATGGTGAGGGTGACAGATGGAGAATTCAAGGGAGTAGAAGGCAGGGTGGCAAGAGTATCAGGCCAGCAGAGGGTTGTGGTAGAAGTAGAAGGAGTCTGCCTCATCAGCACCGCCTATATTCCTAGTGCATTTATAGAAAAGAAATAGGTTTCTAAAAGAAATGAATTTAACATTTACATATAAAGTATAAAAAAATAATTATGAATAAGATGAAAAAACATGAAACAAAAAACTTTTGGACTAAAACAGCTTTGTTTTTGATCTGTTGTGTTATCACCTCCAATGTATATGCACAAGTAGCATTTTCTTTTTGGAATTACCCAAAAGAAGTCCAAAAACTAGTAAAAAAATGCTATTCTTATTCTGAGGACAAAGAGAAATCTGCTAAAAAAGAGAGTAAAATCTTAGAACTTTATCAAAGTATAACTAAGATTGACTCCAAGAACAAGGCTTTTGCCGACTGTGTATATGGTGATTTCCTTCTAACGAACAAGCATACCATTGACCAACGAGAACAGGGATTAAATTTAATAGAAAATGGCATCAAGCAAAAAGACTTATTGGGAAATGTATCCTGTGCTTATTTTTGCCAAAAATTAGGTGATGTCTATCTTAATGGAACACAAGAAGTACAGGATATAGAGAAAGGATATAAATTGTATCAAGAGGCACAAGAATTAAACCCAGTCTATTACAATGCATTGGGCATTTTCAATATATTTGGAATTGGTACACCAATCAATATAGACAAAGGTATAGAATATCTAAATGCCGCTATTGAGAGCGTAGCTAAAACTAATTTTACTTCAAGAGTTATGGGAGGAAATTTGCTCAATGAACTTTATGAAACAAAATTAGCAGCACAAATGTATATCAACAGCTCTAATCCCGCAAAGGAACAATATCGTAAAGGTATGGTGTATTTATTAACAAATAAAATAGAACTCGGCAAAGATTTAATAAATCAAGCGGCACAACAAAAATACGAACCTGCCATATATAGAAATGCTATTTTAAATCCCCAAAACGAACAAAGTGAGAATAAGTTACTACAATTGGGCAAATCTGGCTACCTACCAGCTGCATTCTATTTTGGCAATTTAAAATTAGCGAATTCGGCATCAGCCGTTTTTGTAGCCCAAGTAAAAAAGGCTGAAGCAGATATTTATCCTCTTTTTCAACAATTAGCTGATTTAGAATACCAACCAGCCCAATATATATGTGTGGCTTATCAAAATGGAAGTATGACAAAGGAATACAGCGGATCTGTTTTCGATAATGTATTATCCGATTTGATAAATGCTCTACCCCACAAGCGCAACAATAAATTAATACAACAAGGAACTGGCGTTACACACAACAATCAGAATACAAATACGCAAAATAGCAAGAATACCAATACGATAATTGACGTGCAACGCATAAGTCAAAAGGAAAAGCATTACAAAACAATGTGCAAAAATGCCGAATATTGGTTAAAGAATTATCATGAAGCAGACAATTGGATAAAAATAAACAAAAACACCTCAAAGAATCAATTGGAATACAAACAAAAGCTAGAACAGAGATTGAATAGCAGTGAACAATTGAAAAGAAATATTCTTCCTAATTTAAGACTTACAAGGAAACAAGCAGTCGAAGCTGGAGGTAACATTCCTAAAAGTTCCATAGAATCAGCTATAGAGGCACTATAATATTAGGCAAGAAAACAAGATTGACAAATACACAAGCAATGGAATAGGCAAGATTATGTTGTAAACAAAAAAATATAAAAAATGAACAGTTTGAATCAATTTAAAACAATAGCATTAATTTTTATGCTCTTATGCTTAGCTAATCCCACTCATGGACAAACTTTGCACACTATTATTTTTGCAAACACGAATGATCCTCAAATAGGAAAATCTGTTGTATATGACTATAATAGTCTTTCGGTAGAAGTTAATACCATTGCTGCAGCTACTGGTATGAAACTAAAAAGGTATTTTTATAAAGATGAGTACTGCAATAATAAAAATTTAAGAAATGTATTAAATCAATTAAGTACCAACAAAGATGACGTTATCCTGTTCTATTATTCAGGACATGGAACACGTTCAGCACAAGACATTTCCGATTTTCCACAAATGTGCCTAGGCAGTCATGATGACGAAGATTTCTATCCATTAGAAAAAGTATTGCAGAAGCTAATGCAACAGCCTGCACGCTTAAAACTCATACTAGGAGACTGCTGCAATAGTATCGGTGCTCGCGTAAACCCAAAAGACTACACAACAAGAAGCGTAACGGTATTATCTAAAGAGCCAACTGATGCGTATAACAGTTTGTTCGCAAACAATCAAGGCTTTATGATTGCATCGAGCAGTAAAAAAGGCGAAGTATCTTATGGTGACGAACAATCTGGAGGAGCCTTTACTTTCTGCTTTTTAAGAGCATTAAACGTTTATGCAAAACAGGGCATGATTACTACTTGGGATAAAATCATGTCAACAACAAGAGAAGCTACTCTCAAATCTTTAGAAGGAAAACAGACTCCTGTGTATGTAGTTCAGATAAAAAACGAAACGGCAAACACCCCATCAATATCTCACGAACCACAAAACACAGCAACAGGAGAAGATTCTGATGAGATTGAAAAAATAGATATACTAACAGCAATTGGCAACGAATACTTTCCTACAGAGAAAAGGGTCAATCTGCGAGAAGCTGCTTTAAAAGCATTATTTAACAACCCGAATGCAAAAGTTGAAATAGTAGGAAGTAATGGAACCACCATTGTTTCTACAGAAAAGGCTTCAGATTTTGTCTTACGTTTATGTACTGCACATAAATTGATAAAGCTAGCAGAAATTGATTATACATTAGACGAATCTGGCAGATATAAAAGCCTAAAAGTACATGAGATTTATAAGAAATAAAAACTTTTAAACAAATATAAATATGAAGAAACTTATTTCCATCATTTTCGTCATCTTATCCATGTCTTTCACTGCTCAGACAGCGCAAGCACAAGTAAACGACTTGTCAGAACAAGACATTCAAGCCTTCAAAGATAGGGTAGGAGAAGTTATAGATATGTTCCAAAACAACCTGTCTATTCTTGGTGCAAAAAAACATTCTATGAAAGTGAAAAGTGTCTATAAGAAAAGTGCCCTAAAATTATTTATTGGCGAGGGTCTTCCCTATACAGATCCAGATGGCAACAAACGTAAGGGGGTATTGGTAGAAGTATCGAGCATAAAAAGCGGTAAAACTACCAAACACAACATTTATCTGACCACTTATCTCGATAATTTAATAAAACTGCCCTATGCCGAAGTAAAATTAACACAGGCAGACACTTATCGCATCAGTAACATATATAAAGTAGGTGATCATTACGAGGCAACCGCAACTATTTTTCAAAGATTCGAGGGGTATATTGGAAAAGAAATGAAAAAGAAATATAGCGATGTAACGCAGAAAAATATCAAGGTGTATATCATTCCTGAAAATGATTATGTGTTGGGCATGCATTGGAGTGTCCGTTTAGGCGATATCGAGGTTGTTGATACCATTTCACAATAATAATTATGAACATGAGAAGATTTTTATTTATTTTTTGGAGTTTAATACTATCAATCTCAACCTTCTCACAGGTATTATTTGAAGGGACTGTAAATGAGAATCTCCTCAAAGGACGCGTGAAACAAATAGAGGAATTTATAGCCCGTTTTAATAACGAAGAAGATTGGGAAGGCAAAAAAGGAAACATCTGCACAGATACCCTTTACAGAAAGAAATACATAAGAACTTTGTTTGACCAATCTTGCTATCGAAAAGCAAACGGAGAGCTGACTCCTCTAGCCGAAAAGTTTATTCACGAGGTCGTAAAGAACAACTACCAGATACACTTTACAGACTCAACATGGTCAGCACAAGTTGATTGCAAAGCAACAATAGGAGGAAGGCAAACTAATATCAAACTCTATTTACGTACCGAAAAGGTTGCCCCTTTTGAATATATATGGGTCATTTCAAATTATGAGACGCCGTTATTGCCAACAACTCTAAAAGCGCCGCGTCCCTATCTCTCTCCTACTGAGCATGAAATTGGCTTTATTGGATTATTGGCACTATCAGATGGATACAAAAACACAACCCGCCTGTTTCCCTCTCAAATAAAGACAGACCGATTATCCGGACTCGCATTCCTTATTCAAAATGGAATGTTTAAAGTTAAAGAAATTACAAATGTAAGATTTCACTTCCACAACATTCCAGGCTACGCCTTCACAATTAAACGTATTGAGCGAAAAAACTCTTATAATACAGGCTGGCTCATTACCAACTTGAATTCATTATAAATATCAGAAACTTAAAAAAGACGAAATATGAAGAATTATATAGCAATAACATTCATACTGCTGATTCAATCTATAGCTTGCAACGCCAGCATTGCACCAAATTTAGATGCAGAAACTCAGAAGCAAGCAATAGAAAGGGTCAAAGAATACTGTCAGTTGATGCAAGAAGTATCAGGTAATATTGAAAACATAGATAAAATTGAAAACATATATACTATATGCGAAAATAGTAATGTTTCTGTTTTCAATGACCTGACGACATCTTCTACCAGAGACATTAGTGCAAACTCTATGCCTTTGCAGCAATACATGATGATGCTGACAGACAAGTTTGAAAACAACATAAAGACCTCCTATTCCGGCTATAAATATATCAAATATGTTGTACAGCCTTCACCATTAAAAGAATTTGATGCAGCCAGATATGCATTTATAAAAGTGTCTAAAAACATTGAGAGCAAAGGAATTAAATTGAAACAGAATCTCAACATTCTCGTAAATACAACGACAATGAAAGTGAGCAGTACAATTTCTGAGGATTATGAAGATCCGCAGCGAATCTACATGGAGGCACTTGAAAAGTTCAATGCTGGTAATTATAATGCTACAATACCAATGCTTAAGAAGATTTGCGATTTAGCAAGATTCCCAGGACGTTACAGAGCAAAAACCATGTTGGGGTGGATTTATGCCGAGCAAAAAGAATACGAAAAGGCTAATAAATTACTTAGAGAATCCTATCAAGATGATCCTTTGGGCAGTGTAATTTTAGCATCTAAAGTACTATTGGCAGACGACGCTCCTGCAAAATTAATAAATTATACAGAAGCAGGACAAATTTTGCAAAAAATAAGTGATATAAAAGACAAGGAAATACCAACGATGCACTTAATTGCAAAAAGTGCGATTGTAGATGCGTTTGATGTACAAAAACTAACATTTAAATTTGTTGCAATTAATGAGAAACTTGCGACAGACTTAATTTCAGATCCAAATACAACAAATGCCTTTAAGATGAGGGGGTATTTTACAAGAGCCTTTTTAGGAATCAATGGATTGGGGAAAAATGGGAAAGATACAAATAAGAAAACTGCATTGCTAGATGATATTCTATCAGCTGCAGACTGCTTGAACTCAGCAGGTCTTTCCAAGAAAGATTATGAGCGTTGGGATATTCAGATATCAATGGTACATAATCAAATATCACAGTACTTGGGAGATAAAGAAACGAGTGCAAAAATTATTCAAACAATGACGCAAAAACCTTATTGCTGGGGATACCTAGGCATGTCTTTAATTAGCGTTAAGCAATTTCAGGAAGCATTCAATTTGCTTCGCCAAGCAGCAGATTATGGAGATGCTTTTGCAGCTTACATAATGAGCCTTAGCTATCTTCCTACACATATACCATTAAAAGAATTCGAGCAGGATTTTATAAACCAAACTAAAAGATCCAGAGATGAACGAGCATTGCCAAACTGGAGATTGTTTGTGAACTATTTGTTATCTAAGCAAAGTCGAAACGACAAGAGCTATGATGAATTTCTAAAGTGGAATAAGAAAGCTATTGATTTGGGGGAAATCAATGCCCAAGAAGACTATGCTTACTTTGAAGCTTCTGGCGAGATACCATCTTTAAAAAGAAACATTCCTCATGCACTGGAACTAGCCTGTTCTACTGCAGCTTTAGGACTACGAAGCCAATCGTATAAATTTGCTCAAACAAGGTCATATACACTTTGGCATGAAATAGATGAGTTAAAAATCCCATTCGAACAAACTCAAACCATCAAGACATTAAAAACATTAGATGAACAAGGAAATGGTGCAGCCTCTTTCTTATTGTATAATGACTATTTTACGATTGCCAAAGACACAATGCAAAGCATTAAATACTTAGAAAGAAGTGCTAATGCAAATTTCTTCTGGGGAATGAATGCTTACGCAGATGTTCTGTTGCAATGTGGACACTATGAAGAGACCGAAAAACTATGCGAAAAAATGGCTATTTATCCATATTCATATATTTGCACAAAAATGGGTGATATTCAAAAAGATTATCGTCATGATTACAAGACAGCAAAGTACTATTATGAAACAGGATATAAGAATGATAAAGACCCTGAATGTTGTGACAGATTAGGAGACATGTACAAAGATGGACTTGGCGTAAAAAAGAATCTGGGATTAGCGATAACATATTATAGACTTGCAATTGCTTATTACCAATCACTAGGTCTAGAAAATGATGACGAAGACATTCTAGCTATAAAAGAAAAGATTAAAAAAGTTGAAAAGTTGAAAGACCAGCAAGCATATATGGGAACAGTTAAAGAGATGATTGAAAAGCTTAACAGTATTTTTGATGAGAATATCAATGAAGATGAACGAATCAATCTTTCGCAGTCCTTGCTTTCTGAAATTTTCGCAAGTCCACAAGCTAAAGTAAAAACAATGGATTCTACTGGTAAGACTGTTGTATCTACAGAGACTGCCGAAGACTTCATGCTCCGTTTGGCAACAATGAAGCCTCACAAAAAAATTGTAGGAATGTCCTATAAGAAAACCAATGGCGAAAATTTTAAACTTACAGAATTAACAGTAAAAATAAAACAATTATGATTAATATGAAAAAGTTCTTATTAGTAATTCTACTTTGGGTATGGCAAAACATAATTGCAATTTCCAATTGCGTTGCTGTATGTTCCATGCCAAACGTAAGCGAGACAAACAGCAACACAAGAACATACTACCAGTTTGTAAATGTATCTAACGGAGTCTGCACACCGGCTGCAAATCAAAGACTTCCGGTAACATTCAATGACGATGGCTCTGTGACTATAGGCAATCGTCGATGGACTTACAGTAGTAGTATCGGTTTGATGGCACAAGCCGGATGGGTTAGTGGAAGCGACTACATTACCATAAGTAGCGACTATTCTCTATTACAATATAACCATCAAGAACTTATAGGAGGGATGGTATATGTTGTAACCAGTTTTGTAATTTTCTCATCACACGAAAATACACAAGAGAATATGCTAGCATACTGCAACTTTCTAAATAGCAGCACCCAACAATCAGCAGGCGGAAGCTATGGTGGAAACATCTACAATCAGCCTACACAAGGGAAAAGATGCACAAAAACGAGCATATCAGACTACTATCATTGTGGTGGAAACGGAAAATGCGCTAGATGCAATGGGAAAGGTTATTATACAGATTATTCGTATGGAAAAAAGAAAAATCATATTTGCCCAACCTGCAATGGAACTAAACAATGTCCAGCTTGCAATGGTAAGGGATTCAGATAAGAAAGTCGTTTCAACAAAAAACATTTTTGTAATATTATTCTGCATTATATGTTCCCACATCAATGCACAAGAGTTCGTTGATTTGGGACTAAGCGTCAATTGGTGTACAGCCAACATCGGTGCATTAGCCACAAATCAACCTGGTGACTTGTTCGCATGGGGTGAGACGGAACCTAGAACGGGGTTTACAATGGAGAACTACAAATACAAGGACCCAGAATACAAGCAATGGACAATAGACATTGGAACGGAGATTTCGGGAACAGAGTATGACATAGCAACCCAAAAGAACAAAGACTGGAGATTACCGACCAAAAAGGAATTCTTGGAACTATGTGAGAAATGCAAATGGCAATGGATTGGCAAAGGAAAGAACAAAGGCTATCGCATCACTGGTCCTAACGGCAATTACATTTTCTTGCCAACTGGCGGACAGGATACTTTCGGAAAATCCAACAAGAAAATGGGCAATTATTGGAGTGGAACTCTGAGTAATGGTCTTGGGCGCACAGCTATAGCCCTACACTTTGGCAAAAAATGGTATCATACCGAAGGGACATACAAAGCCTATGGAAAAATGATCCGTCCTGTCAAAACAAATCCAAAGAGTATTAGTTCTATATTGCCATAATCGTGAATTCAACAAACAAGTGGAAATTAGTACGACATGGAAGGCAAGAAAGAAAAAACGACACCATTGTTGGCGCTTCTAAAAGAGTTAATCGCTGGAAAAGGCTTTGACCCTGCCTTAATGGACGAACCCTTTTTTATAGACCAAATAAACACATTCGATAAAGATAAAAGAGTCTATTCTAAAGATGAGGCAAATAATATCTTAAATATGATCTGGTATAATGGAATAGACTCAGGAAGAATCGTTTTTGCTAAATATAACAGACATAAACATGAAAGCTCTCTAGAAAAACAGCCATTTGATAAGCCTACAGAGTATAACACGATAGATAATATCATCAATTCTACGGTTAAACGAAATCACCTTCAATCTAAACATTTTTGGAAACAAGACTGTCTTGTCTCTAAAAAGAATCCACTAAAAATGAGCAATAATAGTTTTATACTACTTTCACTAGCGATACTATTTAGCATCTGGATGGGCTGCATATACTTAGTCTCCACCTACGGCAACCAGGATGCCATACGCTATGGTTGCCTAGGTGGAGGCGGTATTTTTACTGGCATTTTAATTGCAATAGCGCAGAAATGGAAATAGAACTATTCCTTCTCTACAATATCTCCAGCTTCTCTTTCACCGCCTTATAGCAGCGGCGGGAAACGGTGATGTTCTCCTGGTCGAAGGGAGGAGAGAAGATGCAGCGAAGGGTGTAGTTCTCGATGCTGATGAGGTAGTCGAGATTGATGATGCAATCCTGACGGACCTGAACCAACGAAGGAGACAGGGAGAGAACAGACTTCGCCGTGGTCTGCTTCTTCAATTTATGAATCTGACCATTGACCAACCTTAGATGCCAAAGATGGGTATCCTCATCAAATGTACAGCAGAACACCTCGTCGGGCTTCATCATCAGCAACCCCGAAATGGTCTGAACGGCAAGGCGCTTGCCCGATGTTCCCAACAAACCATTCAAACCCAATAAATCCTGAGGATTCTGTTGGGATTCAGGAGAGGATGCAGTAGAACCAAGAGAAGAGGAAGCCCCCTCTCCCCCTTCCAACTTCTGACGAATACGTCCCACTATCAGTTCCAACTCTTCCTGCTGATATGGTTTCAGCAGGAAGTCGAAGGCTGAAGCACGCAGCGCATCTATCATATACTTATTAAAGGCACTATAAAACACCACAATGAGGTCCATCGGCATCTCATCCCTCAGAGATTGCAACACCTCGAAACCCGTCTGTCCAGGCATCTCTACATCGATGAACAGCACATCGGGCTGCATGCTCATCACCAAGGTCTTTGCCGACATCGCCGAAGAGGAAGTGGCTATCACCTCGAAATCTTCCAGGGCAGCCAGATCGTTCTCCAACCTCAGGATGCTCTGTGGCTCATCATCCACTATTACTACCTTGATTTTATCTTGATCCGTTTGCATATTATTTCATTTTTACATATTTATGAAAGGAGTCTCCCCCACAATCTACTGGCATACACTATAATCGTATTCGCATGGTACCCCGATACTTACACACGTTCCTTTCTGCCGGTCACTTCCGCCATCAGCAGCACCCGCACGGCTCTGCATCTTGAAATACAGCTTGCGTGCATTTCCTGCATTGAGCATCTCGATGGTACTGTTCAGGATTCTCAATCCCGTGCCCGTGCTTGCCGCAGCATTAGTCTTCCTTGTGCCCATGCCAGCCACGGCACCCACGCCGCCACAGCCATTGTCGATGACATCGATGCGGAGTATGCCGTCTTCTATCCAGATTTTCACATCGAGCAGCGGCTTCTCTCCCGATTCTTCCATTCCCACGAAAGCATGCTTCAGGGCATTCTCCACAGGAATCTGAATAATCATAGAAGGCAACATCAGCGACATGTCAACCTCCTTGGCAATATCAAACCGGGGCATCGGAAGCAACGGATTGGTTTCGTGGCGAAGAGACGAATAACTCATCACCATCTGCAACTCATCCTCCAGGCTTATTGCCACCTGATCGCAGGTAAGCAGATTGGCTCGGAGCACCTGTATCAGAAGGCGCAGCGGCTTCACGTTGACACCCTTTGGCAGATTAGAGATAAAGATGTTGAGCACGTTGAACACGAAGTGGGGCGAGAAGCGATTGCGCACGTTCTCCATCTTCAGCGCCATCATGCGGTTCATCTCCTCCCGATGCTGATGCTTGTGGCGCAACGACTTATAGCGATAGAACACCACCAGTGCCAACACGCCCACCACCAGCAAACCAATGACCAGGAGCAGGATTAACCGGGAAGACTTTGCCTCTGCCTGCGTACTTTGAAGAATCAGGTCGCGGCGCACGATGGCTGTATCCTGCTTGAATCGCAGCTCGTTCTCCTGCACATTCGATACCATCGTGGCGTTGCGCAGCGAGTCATCGTATTGCTTCATCAGTTTCTGATATTGCAATGCCTTGGCAAACTGTCCCTTTCGCTCATAAAGATCTGCCCATCCCTTGTGGTAGAGATAAAGGTAATTGGGCGACATCTTCGATAGGTCGTATGGCTTGCCCAATATCGCCGAAGCCTTGTCCAGGCGGTTCAGCTTCAGCGCCAGGGCGGCATTCAAGCCATCAATATAGAATTGCAGGTCGTTCTGCATGTTGGGTTGCACGAAGAAGAACTTCGTGGTATTAGCCAGATATTTCTGGGCAGAATCCAGACGGTTGAGTTCCAGATAGGTCTGTCCCAGGTTGGCATCCACCACAGCCGTCATGAAAGGCTGTCCCATCTGCAGGGTTGCCTTCTGTGCCTTCAGAAAGCACTTCAGAGCCTCAGCTGGCTTTTCCTGACTGCTATACACATTGCCCCAGCTGTTGTAGAAGAAATGGGCGTCCTTAGGATTCTTGGGCGGATACTGGCGCTCAGCCTTGCGGAAATAGAAATGCGCCAACTGATAGTTGCGAAGGTCGTTATACACCTGTCCCAATCCTGTCAGAATACTGTTCTGCGCCTCATGCAAATCCAGGGAATCTGCCAGAAAATTGGCACGGCGATACCATGAGGAAGCATCCGCCAGTTTGCCCAACTGTCGGGAAGCATCGGCGATATTGATGCAGATATCGATGGCATCATTATGGTTATCTAGCTTCATCAGTTCATGATAAGCCCTGATGTAATAAGTGCGGGCAGGTTCCCGCTTGCCCACAGCCTGCAGCAGCACGCCTTGAAGGTTATCTGCATACGACTGTATCTTGAAAGTGGTTTCCAAGTCGGGATTCTGACGGCAATAGCTGTTCACCGAGTCGATAAGCGACTGGCATTCGGGGTCGGCACCTTTCAGATAACAGCATTTTGCCACAATCAGTCTTTTCCATTGCTCCACCAGTTCTGGTTTTCCGCCACATTTCAGGTTTCTGATTTGCAGAATCATCGAGTCGGGCTGGCTTTGCATCATCTGCTGATGCTGGGTTACAAACTCATCGATGGGTCTGTACCAGGTGTCATCCTCCTTTTTCTCTGAGGAGCACGCTGCCAGCAGCATCATGCATCCCATCAGCCATAGCCAGGTATAAAGTTTTAGTTTTACCATAAAATCGTTTATTGATAGGTTGGTATTTCGGAGAGATTACTGCTCCCCTTTCGTTTTCTTATCAGCCACATACATTCCTATCAGAATGCAGGCGGCACCCGCCAGGAAATAGGGGGTAATCTGCTCGCCAAGCACCCATGAGGCGAAAATCATCGTCGTTATCGGATTGAAATACACCCAGTTGGTAGCCTTTACCGTGCCCAGTTTTGAAATGCACCAGTTCCACGTGAGGAAGCAGATCATAGAGGCAAGGCAGCCCAGAAAGAGCAGATTGCCGAATACCTGCGGACGGGTGAATACCTCGAGCGGAGGAAAACCCGGAATGAAGATATAATAAGGCAAGATGGTGAGAACACCATAGAAAAACACCTTGCGGGTGATGAATGCAGGACTGTAATCGCCCGTGGTTGACTTCATCAGCAGCGAATAAATCGCCCAGCACATACACGCCGTAAACGCCAATGCATCGCCCACCGGAGAAAGATGAAGCACAAACCTGCCGTTCAATACCACGATGATCATACCCACAAATGCCAGAAGAGAACCCAGCAGCTGGACGATATGAATGCGGTTGGAATCCTTATAGACCAAACGAACCAGCAGGGTGGCAAAGAGCGGACACGAACAGACAATGAGCGAGGTATTGGTGGTGGTGGTGAAGTTCATCGCCTCGTTCTCGCTGCAGAAATAGAGCGAACCGCCCGTAATGCCCAGCAGCGCCATCTTAGCCTCATCCTGCCAGGAATCGGCAAAGAGACGGCGATGATTGAACGCCAGCATCAGCACGTAGGCGATGCTGAAACGCAGGGTGAAGATCTGAGCAGGAGAAAGCCCATTCAGCATCAGCACCTTGGTGGAAACGAAGGTGGTTCCCCAGATTGCCACTGTCAGGAAGGCTACCAGATGGTAGAATATATTGTTATTTTTCGTTTGCATATCTTAATTTTTCCTTTATTGGTGCAAAAGTAAGATTTTTCTGTGGATAAACCAAGACTTCTGCATTTTTTTTGTAACTTTGCAGCATGATTTTCCATCCATTCCATCATACTTCAGAAAATGTTCCTGCAAGGATGAACAATCCTTTGGATTACGAACCGCATCCGCTCTGCATCCAGGCGTGCAGGGAAGTGCAGGAGATGCTTGCCAGACGAGAAGACTGGCAGGAAGAGATTGCGCACGGCAAAATGTTTGGCGTGCTCATCGTAGAAAATGTAAAAACAGATACCGATGTCCCAAAATGGGGATACCCAGCTGCCGATAGCGAGGCTCTGAAATGGGGATACCTGGCAGCCTACAGCGGACAGATTGGCGGAAGAAGCGACTGGGAGGACTTCGTGCCTGCCGTATTCGACTATCTGCAGCCCGACGGCTACTTCAAGACCCACGAGGCAGAAATCTCACGTATCAACCAGAGCATCAGCCACCTGGAGAAGGATGAAAGGATGAAGGAAGCCAGAACCCTGATCCGGCAACTGCAGGAGGAGCGGAAGCGTACCATCGCCGCCTATCAGGAGAAGATGAAGGAAGCGAAGGCAAAGCGTGACAGCCGCAGAGAGGCAGGAAACCTATCAGAAGCGGAAGAGGCGGAGATGATCAGGGAAAGCCAGTTTATGAAGGCTGAACTGCGCCGACTGAAGAAATCGCTCTCGGAAAAGACAGCCCTGGAAACGGAATTTGAGGATTATCAGGAGAATATACTGAGGCTGAAGCAGCTGCGCAAGCAACTCTCTGATGCCCTGCAGCAATGGCTTTTCTCGCAGTTCAGAATGCTGAACCAGGAGGGAGAAAGCAAGGATCTGCTGGAGATTTTCAGAGATGAAGCCCTGAAGGAGTATCCGCAGGCGGCGATAGCTACGAGCAGGATTGCTGCCCTGAAGATGGTGCCGCCAGCCGGGAGCGGCGAGTGCTGCGAACCGAAACTGCTGCAATATGCCTACCAGCATGGTTACAAACCGCTGCAGATGGCTATGTTCTGGTGGGGAGAAAGCCCGAAGGAGGAAATCCGTCACCACCTGCAGTTCTATCCAGCCTGCAACGGCAAGTGTAAGCCGATACTGCATTGGATGCTGCCGCCATCGGTATTCGAAAGCCCTGCATCGGCAGAAAACGGCATCGGCGGACAGAAGGGACCATTCCCTAAGCAGGTAGAGATGCTCTATGAGCAGGTGGAAACGCTCTACGAAGACTGCGAGCTGACCGTGATTCACAAACCTGCAGGACTACTCTCTGTACCGGGAAAGGACGCTGCCCAGCCATCGGTCTATGCGCTGATGCGAAGGAAATATCCCGAGGCTACCGGTCCGCTCATCGTTCACCGGCTGGACATGGCGACCAGCGGACTGATGATCATCGCCAAGACCGAATTTGCCTATCATCGCCTACAGAAGGAGTTTCTGAACCATAGGGTGCAGAAGAAATACATCGCCATCATTTCAGAAAAAGAGATTTCGGGAAAGGATATTTCTGGAAAAGACTTTCCGGAAAAGGAGATTCCGGGAAAGGATATTTCTGGAAAAGACTTTCCGGAAAAGGAGATTCCGGGAAAGAAGATTCCGGAAAAGGGAATCATCTCCCTTCCGCTGCAGCCCGATTATCTGAACCGCCCTCGCCAGATAGTGAATCACGAGCAGGGCAAGGAGGCCATTACGGAGTATGAAATTCTGGAGCGCATCGACGGCTCCCATCTCCGCATCGCCCTCTATCCCAAGACGGGCAGAACCCACCAGCTGCGCGTGCATTGTGCCCATCAGGAGGGTTTGAATGCTCCCATCCTGGGCGATCCGCTCTACGGCAACGAGAAGGCTGCCCGACTGCATCTACATGCCGAGGAGATAACCTTCGAACATCCCCTGACGGGTAAGAAAATAACGATAAAGAGAAAGGCTGATTTCTAAACGAAACCAGCCTTTTTTCTGTCTATTTTTATTCACGTTTTTCAAGTTAAGCCCTTCAGACGAAGAACATGATGATGACCTGGGCGATGATGACTCGGATAAACATGCCGAGCGGATAAACCGTAGCATAGCTGATGCTAGGCGTATCGCCATCCAGGGTCTCGTTGGCATAGGTAAGCGCCATCGGATTCGCCATACTGCCGCAGAGAATGCCGCAGATGCTGCCGAAATCGTACTTCTTGGTCTTCAGGATGATGAAGCCCACTATGATAACCGGAACCACCGTGATGAGGAAACCGATGCCTACCCACATCAAACCCTCGGGACGAACCACCGTCTCGAAGAACTGTCCACCAGCCGACAGACCCAGACAGCCCAGATACAGGGCAAGACCCAACTCGCGGAGCATCAGTCCCGCACTACGCGTCATATAAGAGATGAACTGCACCCTAGGGCCCAGCGCACCAATCAGAATACCCATTACGATAGGACCACCGGCAATACCCAGACGTACGGGAGCCGTCATTCCCGGAATATTCAGCGGAATGGTTCCCACGGCGAGTCCCAGAATGATACCCAGGAAGATGGCGCCCAGGTTAGGCTCGTTGAGCGTCTTCACGGCATTGCCCAGAAACTGCTCCACATGGTCGATGCTCGTAGGGTCGCCCACCACCGTCAGGCGGTCGCCATACTGCAGACGGAGGTCGTCGGTAGCCAGCAGTCGGATATCACCACGCAGCACTCGGCTCACATTCACGCCATAGGTATTGCGCATCTGCAGGCTTCCCAGTCGCTTGCCGTTGAGTCCCGGACGGGTCATCACGATGATTCTGCTCTCCAGTTTGGCATCGATGGCGTTCCAGTCCACCTTATCATTATTCCACTCCTTATCCACCTTCTTTCCGAAGAGTATCTGCATGGCAGCTGCCTCATCCTTATTGGTAACCACGAGCACATTATCGTTGGTATGGAGCACGGTATCAGCCTCTGGAATGATGACCTGCTCGCCTCGCCATACACGGGAGATGATGAACTTGCGATGGGTCATCATCGAGATTTCAGCGATGGTACTGCCGTTGAGAGCCGGGTTTACGATGACGTACTGTCCGATGGTTGTATGGTCATCCTCATCGGCACGTCGGATCTCCAGGTCCTCAGGCTTTACGAAGAGCTTGCGCAGGAACATCATCGCCAGGATGACGCCCACAACGCCCAGAGGATAGGTTACCGCACAGCCCAGGGCTGCTCCGCCGCTAGGCAATCCCAACTGCTGCAGCGCCTGCTGGGCAGCACCCAGAGCCGGAGTATTGGTGGTGGCACCGCAGAGAATACCCACCATATCGGGCAGGCTCACGGGCAACACCAGGCACAGGGCAAGCGAGAATACGGTGCCCACGGCGATGACTGCCAGGCTCCAGAGATTGAGCGAGATGCCCTCGTGGCGCATCGAACCAAAGAAGTTAGGACCCACATAGAGACCCAGCACATACACGAACATGGTGAGTCCGAAGCTCTCGGCAAACTCCAGCATGTTCTCGTCGATGGAGAGTCCGAGATGGCCCGCCACGATGCCCACAAAGAATACGAAAGCTATGCCGAGGGAGATTCCCTTGACATGAATCTTGCCCAGGGCAAGACCTAAGGTACAAATCAATGAAAGAATGACGATGCCCTGCTTCGCCGAATGCACGTTGATTAAATGATCAAACCACATAAATTATAAGTTTCTATCTTTTCTCGAGATAATGTTCAATTTTCTAAATTCGGCTGCAAAGGTACATTAAATTAAGAACATCACAAAAGAAAAACGCCCTTTTCTTCTAAATATTTGCAACAAAATCTGAATTTAAGGTAAAAAACCAAATCTAACTCGAAGTTTTTTTGTACCTTTGCACCCGTTTAAAATAGAAATAGATGAAAGATATTTGTTGTATAGGGCATGTAACCAAAGATAAGATAGTTACCCCAAACAGAACTGTTTACATGGCTGGCGGAACATCGTTCTACTTCGCCTACGCCATCAACCAACTGCCCAAGGATGTGAGCTTTTCGCTCATCACGGCAATGGATCCTACGGAAACAGAGCCTGTAGAAAAGATGCGCCAGGCGGGCATAGAAGTAACCCTCAATCCTTCGCGCAATACCGTCTTCTTCGAGAATATCTACGGAGAAAACCAGAACGAGCGCAAGCAGCGAGTGCTTGCCAAGGCTGATCCATTCACCATCAGACAGCTGGAGCACGTGGAGGCGAAGGTGTATCACCTGGGAAGCCTGCTGAGCGATGATTTCTCGCCCGAGGTAGTGGAATTCCTCTCGCGCAGCGGAAGGGTTTCCATCGACGTGCAGGGCTATCTGCGCGAGGTGAGAGACGAGAAGGTTTATCCCATCGACTGGAAGGACAAGCTCGAGGTGCTGAAGAACACCTACTATCTGAAGGTGAACGAGACGGAGATGGAGACCATCACGGGGCTGAAGGAGCCACGCGAGGCTGCGAAGCTGATACATTCGTGGGGTGTTACCGAAGTAATCATCACGCTGGGCAGCGAGGGTTCTCTGATTTATGTAGATGACACCTTCTACGAGATTCCCGCCTATCCTCCTCACGAGGTGGTGGATGCTACCGGATGCGGCGACACCTATTCTGCCGGTTATCTCTACAAGCGACTGCAGGGTGCCACTCCTACCGAGGCTGGCAAGTTTGCAGCTGCCATGTGCACCATCAAGCTGGAGCACAATGGTCCGTTCAACCGCACCATCCAGGACGTAGAACGCATCATGAAATAAATTTTAGATAATTTATCCTATTATCTTCTTATTTTTGCCTGAAT
>OLRO01000917.1_pt1 | contig 19213 bp, 19 predicted proteins | sample 1673131 | NCBI WGS metagenome assembly OLRO01 (sample SAMEA3136757, study PRJEB25190) | human gut metagenome | biome: human gut; feature: human-associated habitat; material: faeces | place: Austria | collected 2013 | reverse complement strand
CGCGGTCGTTAATACGGTCCTCACAACGATCACATTGACGGTGATGAAGATGCCTAATATTCCGAGTTTGGCAATTATGATTTTCTTATTATTTTAGTATAACATACCGCCGGAAGTATTCCAAGTGATGATTCAAAACTTTCATTTTTTTCCATTGCAAAACAGTATGACAAAGTAATGACAAGAACCAGGGAAAATATGGCTGAAAAGCCCCCTCCAATAATATTCAAAATCAAATACAGCCACTGCAGCGACCCCTGCAGCAGACTTTGAAAAGCCGGAATGGGCAGATCACGTATCGCCGAAGCAATCCCTGCAGCCAAAACAAACGGAATCATCATTCCAAGCGCGCGGCGAATGACCTTCGAAAAGAATGTATTTTCAAATTCAAATAATTTTTGTCTTAATAAATCTCTCACTATATTACATGTTCCTTTAAATAACAAAATAAGTAACCGTTCAAAAAGGCAATTGCCTTTTCAAACAGTTACTTCATAACTAAATCACATATTCATTTTTCGCAAACAACCTACTCTGCTCATATGTTTCCTCAAATAATTAATGCTTTGGAATAATCTTTTCTGTTCCACCCATATATGGCTGAAGTGCCTTTGGAATGTTCACAGAACCATCTTCATTCAGGTTGTTCTCAAGGAATGCAATCAGCATACGTGGTGGTGCAACTACTGTATTATTTAAAGTATGTGCAAAATACTTCTTTCCATCCTTACCCTTTACACGGATTTTCAGACGTCTTGCCTGTGCATCGCCAAGATTTGAACAGCTTCCTACTTCAAAGTATTTCTTCTGACGAGGAGACCACGCCTCAACATCACAAGACTTCACTTTCAGATCTGCCAGATCACCCGAGCAGCACTCTAAGGTACGTACCGGAATATCCAGGCTGCGGAACAAATCAACGGTATTCTGCCAAAGCTTGTCATACCATACCTTTGAATCTTCCGGCTTGCATACAACGATCATTTCCTGTTTTTCAAACTGATGAATACGATATACACCACGTTCCTCGATTCCATGAGCCCCTTTCTCTTTACGGAAACATGGAGAATAGCTTGTCAATGTATATGGTAATTTTTCTTCGTCGTTAATGGTATCAATGAATTTACCGATCATAGAATGCTCGGAAGTACCGATCAGATAGAGATCCTCTCCCTCGATCTTATACATCATGGCATCCATCTCATCAAAACTCATAACACCTGTTACTACATTAGAACGGATCATAAATGGTGGAACACAATAGGTAAATCCACGATCAATCATAAAGTCTCTTGCATAAGAGATGACTGCGGAATGAATTCTTGCAATATCTCCCATCAGATAATAGAAACCATTTCCGGCAACTTTTCCGGCTGCGTCAAGGTCAATACCATCAAAACGCTCCATAATATCTGTATGATATGGAACTTCGAAATCAGGAACTACCGGCTCACCAAACTTTTCAATCTCTACATTGCAGCTGTCATCTTTTCCAATCGGAACAGATGGATCAATGATGTTTGGAATTGTCATCATAATCTGTGTAACCTTTTCAGACAGTTCCTTCTCCTGTGCCTCAAGTTCGCTAAGACGTGCTGCATTGGCTGCAACCTGTGCCTTAACTTCCTCAGCTTCTTCCTTCTTTCCCTGTGCCATCAAAGCACCGATCTGCTTGGAAATTTTATTTTTATTTGCACGAAGCTCATCTGCCTCAGACTGTGCTGCACGAGCCTTTGCATCCAGCTCGATTACTTCATCAACGAGTGGAAGCTTGTGATCCTGAAATTTCTTCTTAATGTTTTCCTTTACGACTTCCGGATTCTCTCTTAAAAACTTTAAATCAATCATTTTTCCTCCTATGCATAAAGCAGATATGTCTGCTTTACATCACCCTTTTTTCTGAGAATAAAACCTCTCATCTAATTTTGCAATTATACAATCAATCATGCCCAAAAGCAAGAATTAATGCATTGGCTGTAAAGGATATTTGTCGGTCAATGTCTTAATGATTGCCTGTGCTTTCTCTACTGCCGGCTCTCCCTCTTTGATCAGCATTGCAATTGCTTCTGCTACCTGGTCGAAGTCGTCTTCTTTTAAGCCTCTGGATGTAGCGGCAGGTGTTCCAAGACGGATACCACTTGTTACGAATGGCTTCTGTGGATCGTTTGGAATTGTATTCTTGTTTGCTGTAATATGTGCGCTGTCAAGAAGCTTCTCTACCACTTTACCGGTGATGTTATATGGTGTCAGGTCAACCAGCATCAGATGATTGTCTGTTCCATCGGAAACGATCTTGATATCGCGCTTCTGTAATCCCTTGCAAAGTGCCTGTGCATTCTTTACAATCTGCTCCTGATATGCCTTGAACTCCGGCTTTAATGCCTCCTCAAAACATACAGCCTTGGCTGCGATCACATGCATCAGCGGACCACCCTGTGTTCCCGGGAAAATTGCCTTGTTGAAATTATATTTTTTGTTTACTTCCTCGCTGCAGAGAATCATTCCTCCACGCGGTCCGCGGAGTGTCTTGTGTGTTGTTGTCGTAACAACATCTGCATATGGGATTGGGCTTGGATGTAATCCGGCCGCAACCAGTCCGGCAATATGTGCCATATCTACCATAAGTACTGCGTCTACTTCGTCAGCGATTTCACGGAATTTCTTGAAATCGATTGTACGGGCATAAGCGGATGCTCCGGCAATGATCATCTTTGGCTTGCAATCTAAAGCGATCTCTCTTACCTTATCATAATCGATAAATCCCTCATCATTTACACCGTAAGGTACTACATGGAAATAAGTTCCGGAGAAATTGACTGGTGAACCGTGTGTCAGATGTCCGCCGTGATCAAGGTTCATACCCATAATGGTATCACCCGGCTTTAAAATTGCGAACTGCACTGCCATATTTGCCTGTGCGCCGGAATGTGGCTGTACGTTAACATATTCACATCCAAACAGCTTCTTTGCACGTTCCCTTGCAAGCTCCTCTACCACATCTACGCACTCGCATCCACCGTAGTAACGTTTTCCAGGATATCCTTCTGCGTATTTGTTTGTAAGAATGCTTCCCATCGCTGACATAACAGCAGGGCTTACCCAGTTCTCAGATGCGATCAGCTCGATATGACTGTTCTGTCTGTCAAATTCCGCGGTAATCGCTGCTGCGATTTCAGGATCTACTGCCTGAATATCATCTAATGTATACATATTGTTTCTCCTTTACTCTTTATTCATTCACACTATGCGTCTGTTACCAACGATTATAACTGATTTTGTATGGTAATGCAATACAGAGGATTTCGTATAGAAAAATCATTTTACCGGAACTGTAAAATGCATAAAACAACAATCTGTATTACCAGAATTGCCGGCATGCCAAAGACAAAATACCAGTGTTTCGTCTTATGCCGGAACAGATACATACCAGCCCAGGTTCCAATGCTTCCACCGAGGATACTTACCAGAAAAAGCGTTTTTTCCGGGATTCTCCACAGTTTATGCTGTGCCTTATACTTATCAATTCCCATGACTGTAACTCCCAGAATATTCATGATCACCACATAAAGAATCGCATATTCCATATTATCAAATAATAAGCTCATATCTTTCCTTTCTCCTGAAAATAAAATGTGCGTTTCCATAACAAATATGGGGCTGTGAATTCTTACTCACAGCCCCTGTCTTTTAACTTCTATTTATTTTTCTTTGCATTCTTTTTTGCAAGCTTATTCTTTCCGAAATGTAATTTCATTACATACCATAAAGAGGTTGCAATAAAGATAGAAGAATAAGTACCACTGACAAGACCAACCATAAGTGGTAATGCAAACTCACGGATGGAAGATACACCAAGAATAAACAGCAGCAATACCATTACAATAGTTGTAACGGATGTATTGATTGTTCTTGAAAGTGTCTGTGTCAAAGAGCGATTTGCAACTTCTGCAAGTGACTCTGGCGTCTGCTCACGAAGTCCATGCATGTTCTCACGGATACGGTCAAATACAACGATGGTATCGTTGATGGAGTAACCGACAATGGTAAGCATACAAGCGATAAATGTATTACCTACAGAAATACGGATCAATGCATATGCTGTCAATACAACAAGCACATCATGGAGCAATGCGATGATCGCACTACTTGCAAAACGGATATCCTTGAAACGGAACCAGATATAGAACAACATGAAGATACATGCAACGATTACGGCCATAACCGCATTCTTACGCATTTCTCCACTGATTGTTGATCCAATGCTCTGCGTCTCGATGGTAGACTTATCAACACCAAACTTATCAACAAGCATCTTATTTACAGATTCACGCTCATCCAATGTCAATGTCTTTGTCTTAATTGTTACAACATTGCTTCCGGATACTGTACTTGCCTGAATTGCATTGTCATTGATTACAGATGCAACTTCCGGAACGATATCTGCCTCTACCTGCTCTACGGTGTAATCTTTTCCAAAATTTGCGGAAATAGATGTACCACCTACGAACTCAAGGCTGTAATTCAAAGCTTTGTTACCGGATGCAGAATAGCCAATCATTCCAACAAAACCTGCAACAATAACAACAATTGAAATTGCAAAGAATACAACACGATGCTTCATGAAGTCGATTGTTCTTCTGACTTTTGCACGACCATATAACTTCTCGTTTCTGCAGCCTACTGCATAGAGTGCAAGATTTAAGAAACGTGATACAACAAGTGCTGTGAACATAGATACCACAAGGGAAATCATCAATGTATAAGCAAATCCCTTAACGGTACCGGATCCAAGCCACATCAGTACCAAAGCTGCGATAAATGTTGTTACGTTACCATCAATGATTGCAGATAACGCTTTCTTGTAACCTTCTTTGATGGAAGTCAATACAGATTTTCCATTTGCAATCTCCTCACGGATACGTGAGATAATGATTACGTTGGCATCGACCGCCATACCAATACCGAGGATAACACCCGCGATACCAGGCAGTGTCAGTGTAATTTCAAACAGATAAATAAATGCAACAACGAGTGTTGTATAAATAGCAAGGCCGACAGATGCAACTGCACCGGACAGACCATAGCAGATGATCATGTAAAGCATGACAAGGATCAGACCGATAATGGCCGCCTTCACACTGGAAGAAAGAGCTTTTCCACCAAGCTGTGCACCTACAACATTTGACTCCATCTCTTCAAGTTTTAAGTTGATGGCACCAACACGGATAAATGTAGCAAGCTGCTGCGCTTCTTCATAATCAGACTGTCCTTCGATGACACAGTTTCCATCGGTAATTGCTCCACTTTTAACAGTTGGGACACTGATGAAATGATCATCATAGTAAATACCGATGGTCTCACCGTTTTTGTATGCGTTCTCGGTTGCTGTAGCAAACTTTTCTGTTGCATCTTTCTTGAAAGAAAGTGCTACAACAGGGCTTTTAGAACCTGTTGCCTGATCCTGGTTGTAAGTTGCTGTAGCAGATTTTACACCATTACCATCAAAAATAATGGATCCGTCTTCTTTTAAGGAATCAATATCTTTTCCTTCTGCGATCTTGTACTTGCCGGTAGACTGGTCGTATGTATAGTTGTCTGTACCGTCTGCACCTTTCTGTACAATAAAGTACAAGGATCCAGGACTTCCCAGATCTTCAAGGACAGCGTTTGCATCGTATACACCAGGAATTTCAACTGTGATACGATCATCACCAACTGCATATACTGCATACTCAGTACTGTAGCTTTCTGCACGCTCTTCGAGCTTAGCTACGGTATCCTCGATATCCGTCTTTGACGGATTCTTGTCAACGATCCGGTATGTAATGGAAACACCACCGGATAAGTCAAGACCAAGCTTAATACCTTCAGACTTTGTCTTGTTGTCAGTCTTTGCCTGACTTGTGCTTGTCGCAGACATTATTGTAGTCGTATAGTATCCAAGACCGATCAGACAGGCCAGGATGACCGCAATAATTACGACGCCCTTACTTTTTTTCATCTTCGTTTCCTTCCTATTCTTTTAATTTTCCGCTTCAGCAGCTTTTATCATGATCGCACACTCGATACGCTTCTTCTGAAGTTCACAGCCAAGATCATAAGCATCTGTGATACTTCCGTGGAAATTGTATGAGTTTGCGGCACATCCACCACTACAGTAAAACCGTGCAAAACAGTTGCGGCATTTTTCTTTTGCATAGACATTACAGCACTTGAATTCATCCTGTATGTCGTTTCTCTTGATTCCATCCCATACATTGCCCATAAGGAAATCTTCATTTCCAACAAACTGATGGCACGGATACAGGTCTCCCCAAGGAGTTACCGCAAGATATTCGGTTCCTGAGCCACATCCGGAAAGACGCTTGTACACACAAGGTCCTCCTTCTAAGTCTATCATAAAATGGAAGAAGTTAAATGCATTGCCTTCTTTGTTTCGTCTGACCATCTCGGCAGCAAGCTTGTCATATTCTTCAAACAGTACCGGCAGATCTTCCTCTGTCAAAGCATAATCATCTGTCGGCTGAGCAACAACCGGCTCCACCGAAATCTGCTTAAATCCAAGATCTGCAAGATGCAGTACATCCTTTGAAAAATCCGTATTGTAATGTGTAAATGTTCCCCGGACATAATAGCGCTCCTGATTCCGGCTGTCTGCCAGCTTCTGAAACTTAGGAACGATCAGATCATAGCTTCCGGCTCCTTTTCTAAACGGTCTCATATGATCATGAACTTCCTTACGCCCGTCAATACTTAATACGACATTATCCATTTCTTTGTTGGCAAACTCCATGATGTCATCATTGAGCAAAACACCGTTCGTCGTGAGTGTAAAACGGAAATGCTTGTCATGAAGCTTCTCCTGCTCACGTCCGTAAGCAACCAGCTGCTTTACCACATCAAAGTTCAGCAACGGTTCTCCTCCAAAGAAATCCACCTCAAGGTTACGACGATTGCCTGAATTGGCAATCAGAAAATCAAGTGCCTGTTTTCCTGTCTCATAAGACATCAGGGCTCTTCTTCCATGATATTCGCCCTCTTCCGCAAAGCAATAGCGGCATGCCAGATTGCAGTCATGTGCAATATGTAAACACAATGCCTTTACTACCGTCGGGCGCTTCTTAAAATCAAAAATCTTCTGTTCGTAAGCATCTTCCGTAAACAGGTCTCCCTGCTCCTTTAACTGCTCTGTTTCTTCGATTGCTTCTGCAATCTCCTGTTCCGGATACCGGGATTGTAACTGGGCAATGATCTCTTCCCTGGAGTGATCTTCAAATAATGCGATCACATCATAAGTCACATCATCCACCACATGAATGGCACCGGAGTTTACGTCTAATACAATATCATAGCCATTGTTCTTAAACTGATGAACCACTATAATATTTCTCCTCTCTTAACACAAACAGACCGCGCGCAAGGCACGCGGTCGTTTATTTATATTTTCGTCACTCCCGTTTATGAGTATTCATTTGGTTCTCTAAAACGGGATAACCCTCGACATATAAAATTGCTTACGCAATGCCTCGGGTTGGCAAGAACCTTCGCCCATATAAAATAATTGCTTCGCAATTAGGGCTCAGGATTGGCAAGCAGGCACGTAGTGCTTACTTGCAGTTCTCACAAGTCTGGTTTCCTACTGTGCAGGATGTCTTGCAAGCTGACTGGCAAGATGTCTGGCACTCGCCACATCCACCTTTTTTAATTGTGTTCTGTAACTTTCTTGTATTTAATGTCTTTACATGCTTCATAAGAATCTCTCCTTCTTCTCTACTTTAGGTGTAAACCCGTCTATCCATGTTATTATAGCACAGCATAATTAATATGCAAAGCTTTTTTCTTTCTTTTTGCCATGATTTTACTATGATTTGTTCGTGTTTCTGCCAAGACGAAGCACCCCCGCCACACCACTTAAGGTGCACATCAGCGGAATCGTCAGCTGTAACTGCTCAATATCCAGTGTTTTTCTCCACAAAAAAGACAAAACAAGGAGCAGTGCATAATATGCAATTCCTAAGAATGCTCCCCAGAAAATTTTCCACGGCAGGCAGCTCCTTCGCACCATTCTCGCCCCTAAAAAACAAGGAAGAATATACAAAACCATCAGCCCTGCCCGTATCACCTCCGCTGATAAACGCATTTCAAAAGACAGGTAAATCCAAAAAAGAAACATTCCCACTGCCAGCGCAACAGTAAGCAGCCAGCAGCCAAAGAACCGTATTGCATATCCTCCGGCTCTTTTCTGGGAATGTCTTTTTTCTGTATTATTTTCTTTGATTTTTTCCATTCTCTCTTCCACACAAGACCTCCTACCGTATGTTCTACTGTAATCTTATGTGGAAAAGCCAATTATAATTCGCAGTTATTAACAGTTCTTGGGAATGGAATGACATCGCGGATATTTGCCATACCTGTCAGGTACATCACGCAACGCTCAAATCCAAGTCCAAATCCAGCATGTCTCGCAGAACCATACTTGCGCAGATCCAGATAGAACTTGTAATCTTCTTCCTTCAGCCCAAGTTCATTGATACGTGCAAGCAGCTTCTCGTAATCATCTTCACGCTGGCTTCCACCAATGATCTCGCCGATTCCCGGAACAAGACAATCCACTGCTGCAACGGTCTTTCCATCCTCATTCAGTTTCATGTAGAATGCCTTGATTTCCTTCGGATAATCTGTCACGAACACCGGACGTTTGTAGATTTTCTCTGTCAGATAGCGCTCATGCTCTGTCTGCAGATCACAGCCCCAGGATACTTTGTAATCGAATTTATCATTGTGCTTGGAAAGAATGTCGATTGCTTCCGTATAGGTCACACGGGCAAAATCATTGCTTACGACATTTTCCAGTCGCTCAAGAAGTCCCTTGTCCACAAAATTATTGAAAAAAGCCATCTCTTCCGGTGCATTTTCCAATACATAATTGATGACATATTTAAGCATGCTTTCTGCAAGCATCATGTCATCCTCAAGGTCTGCAAAAGCAATCTCCGGCTCGATCATCCAAAACTCTGCGGCATGTCTTGTCGTGTTAGAATTTTCTGCACGGAATGTAGGTCCGAATGTATAGATGTTCTTAAATGCCATCGCATAAGTCTCACCATTTAACTGTCCGGATACGGTCAGGTTCGTTGGCTTATTAAAGAAATCCTTTGAATAATCTACGCTTCCATCCTCGTTCTTTGGAATATTGTTCAAATCCAAAGTAGTAACCTGGAACATTTCTCCCGCTCCCTCACAATCACTTCCGGTAATCAGTGGTGTGTGTACATAAACAAAATCACGCTCCTGGAAGAATTTGTGGATTGCATAAGCACACAGAGAACGTACACGGAATACTGCCTCGAATGTGTTGGTTCTCGGACGTAAATGTGAGATTGTGCGCAGATACTCAAATGTATGGCGCTTTTTCTGTAATGGATAGTCTGGTGTGGAAGCTCCTTCAATGGTAACTTCTGCTGCCTGTATCTCAAATGGCTGCTTTGCTTCCGGTGTCGGAACAAGCTGTCCCTTTACAATGATGGCTGCGCCGACATTGATTTTGCATACTTCCTCATAATTTGCCAGCCCGTCTGCATAGACAACCTGAATCGGCTCAAAGAAAGTTCCGTCGTTGACAACGATAAAGCCAAAGTTCTTTGAATTACGGTTGCTTCTTACCCATCCTCCGATGGTTACTTCTTTGTTGGCATACTCCTGCGTATTGCGGAAAATGTCCCTGATGTTTACTAACTCCATTTTGTTTCCTCCGTTAATCTAATCCCTTAATTTAAATATAAATCCTTAGTTTTCTGTTGATTCAGTTGCTGGCTCAACGGTAACATTTGCCTGCTTTACTACATAAGAAATAGCCTTGTTGATGCGGTACTGCTGACGAAGCATTTTCTTTCCACCCTCCTGATTGCCGTTTCCATAGTAATCATACACTTCAGACTCTGTTGTCATCTGGCTGTTTCCGGAAGATGCCAGATAATCTACAAACTGCTTGAAATCGTCATCCGTAACCTGAATATCCTCAAGATCTGCGATGCGTTCAAAAATAAATTCCACCTTAATCTGCTTTTCGAGAGATGTCTTCCAGCTCTTCTTCAGATCATCCAGTGTGGTATTGTTTTTCTTCAGATAATCATCCATTGTCTGGGTATCTGTCAGGTTGTCTCTTTCAAACATTGCCTGATACTCGCCCATTCTTGCATCCATATAATCCTCCGGGATATCTACGGTGCTGTTCTCGATCATATAATTTTCTACTTCGTTGATAGTTGCCTGTGATTTAGAATTCTTTGCCTGATTTTCCATCACCTTGCGCACATATTCTTTTAAATCTTTCTTTGTAGAAATTTTCTGTGCCGAAAAAGCATCTGCGACCATATCGTCTGTCAGTGTGTCCATCGTGATTGGTTCATAAATGCCTTTGATTTTGATTTTGAATGTGGTCTTCTTTCCGCCCAGTTTCTCATTATAATTGTCTGGGAATGTCACATCTGTACTGATTTCTGAACCAACTTTTGATCCAACCATTCCGTCACAGAAGCCGTCAATATAGGAATTCTGATTGGTAACATCGTAGTTCTTATCAACATCAAGCATAACATCTGTAGCAGATCCACCATCAAAAGCTTCTCCATCCAGATATCCGGTATAGTCCACCTTGACATAATCGCCCTTCTGAACCGTATCACGGTCTTTGATTTCGATTCCTGTAATTCCATAATATGAAAGAAGCGACATGATATTTCTTTCCATGTCCTCATCTTTGACATCATAGTTACCGGAGATTGTAACATCGATTCCTTTGTAATCCGCAAGCTTGCTTACCTGCTTTTCCAGATCAATGTCCATCTGGGCACTGCTTGGACCATTGTAAGTTGCCTGCGCCTTCTCAGTTGACTGTTCTGTGTCCTGTGTTTTGGCCTTTCCACATCCGTTAAATGCCAGAATGGTTGTCATGCACAACATCAGTGCAATGATTCTTTTCTTCATAATAATATACGATCCTTTCCCACCCAATCGGGTCTAAAACTTAACTAATTTAACATACCATAATTTGCCCAAAATTACAAACTTTATATATCTTCGTTGATTTTTGAAAAAATCTTTGCTACAATAATTAGCAGAAAAAATAGGAGGATTCCATCGTGTTAGGAAGAGTATTATTAATAATCGCCATCATTCTTCTCATAGTTATGGTTGTACTGTACTTTCTTGGCAAGAAAGCACAAAAGAAAAAAGAAGAACAGGATGCACAGGTTGCGGCTGCAGCACAGTCCGTATCCATGCTGATCATTGACAAAAAGCGAATGCGCCTAAAAGATGCCGGTCTGCCACAGCAGGTTTTAGCACAGACCAACAAATTGATGCAGCGTTCCAAACTTCCAATTGTAAAAGCAAAAGTCGGATCAAGAGTTATGACTTTTATTGCAGATGAGAAGATTTTCGAAGAGATTCCGGTAAAGAAAGAAGTTAAGGCAACTGTAAGTGGTCTGTATATTACCGGTGTACGTGGTCTTCGCGGTCCATTGGAAAAGCCTCAGGGCAAGCAGAAAAAAAGTCTTCGTGCAAAGCTTCAGGCACAGTACGACAAAGCAAACAAGAAGCTTCAGGAAGAAAAACAGAAGAAATAAAGTACAAAAGAACTGCCGTAATGTGGCAGTTCTTTTCATATCTTTTAGAGTATGTGAAATTCTGTGCTTCGCTGTGGATTTGCCTTCAGGCGAATATGGCAGTCTGCAACATGCTCATTGTTGATCTCTAGCTCATATTCCACTTCCACAACGATCTCGTCCTCTTCTTCCGCAATATCCACACGATACGCATCGATGCCAATGAGCAGACTTCCATACGGTGTGTGATAATACGTCACATTCTTTTTATTCTTCTCAAAGACCATATGTACATTCACTATTCCCTTTTTGGTCAGTTCCATATAGTCTTTGGAAACCTTTATGATATTCTTTGTAACCTTTGTCTGTCCTTCTTCGACATCTTCATAGAGAAAAAAGTGCTTTCCGTTACGGAAATAATATTCTCCCGGAGAGATGGTTTCCACGGTATCTTTTTGTTCATCCTCTGCAATCTGTAATCCTCGGATTGCAAGCAGTACTTCTTTTGTCATGATTGCTCCTTACTGTAATTCTTTATGTATCATAACTGTTTTATCGGAAATATTCAAGAAATTTAAAGCGAATCTCCAATTTTCCCGAATCAAATACATCTGCATACTCTTCCGGTGTAAGTACTTCACGCAGTGCTTCGTCTGCTTCTTCATCCACAACTTCGTAGACCGCTCCCTGAAAGCACATATTCGGATAAAGCACACACCACCAGTTATGTCCACCACCTTTTCCAAGTGTCACTTCCAATGCCTCGTATTCTCCTGCCGGAAATGTATAGTCCCCATAGTTTTTTTCCGGGAACTGTACATGGGCAAGTTCTGCGGTTGCACCGTAAGTATATCCATTGTCTTCAAGGGTCTTTTCAGCAAGTGCTACGATTTCATCCATGTTTTCCGAAACGATCTTTTTTGTTTCCTCCAGATTTTTACTGTCTGCAAGTTTCGGTCCCATCATCTTTCCAAGCGCATCTCGTACCTTTATTTTGACAGCCTGGTCTTCTTCGCTGTCACTGTTTGCCAGAATATGAAAACGTAAAATCTTCCGGGCGATTTCCGGCTGAAGCGGATCCGCTTTCGCCTGCTGCATTTTTCCATTTCCCACCAGAACAAGTATCACCAGCAGAAGCATTGCGCCAATTATTTTTTTCCCGTTATGCTTTCTCATACGAACCTCCAAATATGTATTGCCTACTATAAGACTGTCCATATTTGAAAGTTCTAAACATTTTTTCATCATTCTATGATGATTCTTCCTGCCGGTTCTCCATGATCGATCACATAATTGCTCTCCCACACAATTGCCTGATTTTGCATCGTCAGATACGGAAATTGTAACACCTGCCGCTGATTTAGCTGTTCATCCAGCAGAATGCCAAGATTTAAAAGACGGATCTGTTTTTCGGTCTCATGGTTCTGCAGATATGCTTCGATGTAGGAGCCTAAATCTTGCGGCAGATTTTCCTCGATTGCATACAGATCGTCGGCAGTATCCGTAAAGCAGACATATGTGTTTCTCGGATACAATTCCTTTTCCCGCAAATAGGAAAGCAGTTCTGTAAAATGTGCCTCATCCTCCGCAAGTTTCTGACCGACCACAAGTACTTTCATATGATTACAGTCAGCTGCTTTACTCAATTGCTCTTCATACTTATGCAATGCCTCCGGAAAATTTGCTCCTGTGCTCATCGCTGCGCTTACTTTTGCTTCCGCCAAATCGGTGTTATCTTTCTGGCTCAATTCCGGGAATCCATAAGAAAATAAAATCTGTGTATTGTCTTTGTCCACCGCCGCCATCATCGGAAAGCACCGGTCTTCCAATTCCGTAGCACCGCAGCCTGTAAGCTGCATGGTTCCTGCAAAGCAGAGCACAAGCACAATCCCATTTACCACCGTTCGCTTTCGTTTTGCTTTTCCCACCACAAGAATTAACATTGGAAAAACCACAAGAAACGGCACACCAAGCCAACGCATATAGGCAATATACCATTCCGTCAGATTTCCATGGTAAAACCATTCTGCCACAAGAAAGGTCAGAACCAGAACGCCTCCAAGTGTCCCCCATTTTTTCCAGTCCATCCCTCCTTTTTGCTTTTCTGATACTTTTTCATTTTCCCTGCCGGGAAGCAATTGATACAGAATCTTTTCTGCATAAAACAGGAATACTCCCACCAGTGCAAACAGTGTAAAAAACCATATGGCAATCATAAACGCATCCAGTCGTTTTACAAATCCGCCGCGCAGATGGATGTTGCTCATAAGAATGACTGCCGGGTACTGCATGGTCCCCAGCGCCCGATCTCCAAAATTGCCAAGCAATATAACATACATTACCAGAAGAACAAGTACCGCAAACCACAACGCCGCAAACACTGCTGCAATCATCTGTTGACGGCTCTTTCTTTTCGTATATGCCGGAAAAAACAACACAAGAAAAAGCGGTGTAAGATAGCAGAACACTTCAAACCCACCATCTGCCACAGATGATACCGAATGCACAAAAAAAGGGCCCATATATGTGAAATTCACATCATTTGCCGCAATCACAAACATAATCAGCAATGGAACAAATAAGAGCCAGAAAAGCACTTCATAAACACGCGCACGACTCTCGATTCCCGATCGTATGGCATATGCTGTCACCAGCAGAATCAACACGAGGATTAACGTATAGGCTTCCTCTCCCACAAGGCTTTTTTTCATAACGTCTGCAAATACATATGCACCATATCCCGCCTCTATGATACAGTGAACAATCAGGAGTACATAAAGAAAGAAATACAGCCATACCGGAAGTGACTTTTTCATATAACCAGTCAGATCCCCATCCATCTCCTTCATTGCCCTTGCAAGATACCAAAGATAAATGGAAGACATCCCCCCTCCTAACAGAATGGCAAACAAACCATCACACCCGGTCATCTGCGCCAGTACCCCTGGCAGCACAAGTGTACTCATTCCAATAAAATCAAAGACAAACAACCGAAAAACCTGCCGCGTCGAAATTCTGTTATTATCTGAAAACATGAATTACTTTCCTCCCCTGTTCCGTTCCCGCAGGCGCACCCGCTGGTTCCTTTTCGCATAGATCGGTCTCTTGCGCATTTTGCGGAGCGGTGCCCGCCAGATAGAGTCGCGTTCATCAGCATAGCCGGTAAGATCTGCTCCCACAAACGGCATCAGATACGGAATACCAAAGCTTTTCAGTCTCGACAGATGAATAAGCACCGTAAGCATTCCAAGCAGGAATCCGAAAAAGCCCAGCCATGCACATAGTGCAATCATATAAAATTTCAAGATACGAAAGGAAAATGCAAATTCCTCATTCGGTATTGAAAAAGAGCAAAGTGCGGTAAATGCCACCACAATGACAACGATTGGACTGACAATATTTGCATCCACGGCTGCCTGCCCGATAATCAGGCCTCCCACAATACCAATCGTGTTTCCCATCGCCCCCGGCAGTCGCACCCCCGCTTCCCGAAGCAACTCAAAAGATACTTCCATCAGCACCACCTCAAGTGCCGCCGGAAACGGCACGCCGATACGAGCCTCCCAAAACGAGAGTAAAAGTGGTGTCGGAAGAATCTGGGTATGAAAATTTGTTACCGCCAGATACAATCCCGGCAGTGTCATCGCAAAAAAAGCCGCCAGATACCGGAGGATTCTCGCGAATGTTGCAACTTCAAATCGGTTGTAATAATCATCACTGGTTTTCAAAAAAGAATTAAAATCTGTAGGAAGAATCAGTGCCACGGGTGAATTGTCGCACAAGAGAACAATTCTTCCCTCAAGGATTACATTCGCCGCTCGATCCGGCCGCTGCGTCGTCTGAAACTGTGGAAAAGGCGAATACCACTTCTCCTCTGCCAGCTGTTCTAACACTCCACTATCCAAAATCCGTCAACTTCAAATCTCTGTAGCCTTTTTTTAATCTCTGCCAGTACGTCGGGGTAAGCCAGATCTTTCATATAGACCAGATTGATTGCTGTGTGCGAACGAACCCCTTCCTGTATCTCCTCCACTTTTACTTTGGTAGAACGAATGCGTTTTCTGATTAATGCCGTGTTGGTTTTAATGGAATCCGTAAATCCCTCTTTTGATCCACGAATTACCTTCTCGGAATCCGGTTCCTGCACCCCCATCCCCGGATACCCCTTGTCTGCAATCTTTAATGCTTTTCCATATCCATCGATAAAAAGAATTGCATCTCCGGTCAGCATGCCGGCTGCTGCGTCTTCTAAATACTTATAAGGTGTGACATCCGCAATCCCCAATGCATTTGTATCCAACGTCCGATTGATTTTCTCCTGCGGCATATGTTCCAGCGCCGCAATCAACTGCCCCAAAGCGGTATTTTCCACAAGGATATTAGATACCGCAACCTCAATATATGCCAGAAAGCATTTTCGGTTTTTACCACTGCCAAGCATCATTTCACGCATTTTAATATCGGCGCAGTCCGCAAACAGCGCCTTGTATGCGTCTATATTTTTTTGAATCTGCGTGGAAATCTCTGTCATGTAAATCTCCCCTTTCTTAGATGGCAACCATAAACCCGAACTGTTACGGCATAAATAAAATAAGAGCAGATGCATCACGCATCTGCTCTTACTTTTCCCTATTCGGGAAATTATATACATTGATTTATTCCTGTTCCTGAATCACAGTCTTGACCGCTTCTGCCTGATTTGCCACATGCACATGCATAGCTTCCACCGCATTCTTGACATCCCGGTTTTTAAGACTTTCTAAAATTGCCTCATGTTCCGCAATCAATGTCGGATAATTCTTTGGATCTTTGATATACTCTACGCGGTAACGATAGACCTGCTCCCGCAGATTGTTTAAAAGCGTAACAAGCTTCGGATTGCCAGTTGCCTCATAGATCACATCGTGGAACGTCACGTCTGCTTCCGCGATTTTTTTAACATTACCCGTCTGTGTGCTTTTTTCAAAAAGCTCCTTCATATCTTCAAGCTGCTTTAACTGCTCATCGCTGATTTTCTGACATGCAATACGCACAGCAAGCTCATCGAGTGCATCCCGGATTTCCAATACATCTTCCATATCCTTGAGTGTCATCTTTGCCACTTCCGCACCCTTGCGCGGGGTGGTCACTGCGAGACCTTCCTGCTCCAACATCCGAATCGCCTCACGGATCGGGGTACGGCTCACTCCAAGTTTTGAAGCCAGCTGCAACTCCATCAGTCGCTCTCCAGGTTTAAGGTCTCCTTTTAAAATAGCTTCTCTCAGCGTATTGAACACAACGTCTCTCAGTGGCAGATACGCATTCATATTCAGCGTTAAATCATCTGTCATATTCTCATTCTCCATTCTCTGCTCGTTGTAATAAAACTATCTGCGATTGTTATAGATTGAGGTAAGATACACTTGTTTTGCAAGTCCGGACGCTTTCATCTCTGCCCGTGCCCTCCGGGCAGTCTCCTCATCTCCAAAAAGACCAAATACCGTCGGTCCGCTGCCACTCATCATGGAAGCTTTCGCTCCTGACTTTAGCATCTGCTCCTTTATCTGTGCAATGACCGGATAATTCGGGATTGTCACTGTTTCCAGTACATTTCCCATATCTGCACAGATATTATCGAGATCTGAATTTCGAATATCCGTGATCAAAGCATCGATATCCGGATGCGGCGTCTGTTCATTAAGTTTCAGATTCTGATATACAAATTTGGTAGAAACAGAAACCGCCGGTTTTGCGATCGAATCGCGACTCCCGGCAATCGGCAGAATCCGGCGGATTTCTCCGGCCGCCGTCATAATATACCAAAACGCCCCGGTTTCTGCCGCATCGCGCGGGCTAGAAGATTACCGTCACCTCGGTGCCCACGCCCTCCTCGCTGGAGAGTTCGATCTGGGCTTCGTGCTGCACGACGATATGCTTTACAATCGCAAGCCCGAGTCCGGTGCCGCCCGTCGACTTGGAACGGCTCTTATCGACGCGGTAGAACCGCTCAAAGACACGGTCCTGCTGCTCCTTCGGAATGCCGATGCCGGTGTCGCGCACCGTGAGCGCCGGTCTCTGATTCTTCATGCCCGTAATGACAGTCACACTGCCGCCCTTCTTATTATAGCGCACGGCATTGCTGCACAGATTGTAGAGCAGTTCCTCAATAAGTGTCTTGTTCCCGTTGATCGTGACCGGACCGCCTTCCTGCAGCAATGTGACTTCGTTCTTCTGCGCCGCAATCTGCATCTGATCGATGCAGGTCGTCGCCAGCGCATAGAGATCGATCGGCTCAAACTCCAGCTTAAGGTCGCTGTTGTCAAGCTCCGAGAGCTTGATGATGTCGTTAATCAAAGATTGCAGACGCTCCGCGCTCCGGTGAATCTCATTTGCAAAATGCTCGGTGTCGCGCTCGTTGGTCATGCCGCTTGCGATCAGTTCCGCGTAGCCGGAGATCGCCGTGAGCGGGGTCTTGAGTTCATGCGACACATTTGCGGTAAATTCCTGCCGCATCTGCGCATGGTTTAAGATATCCACATGCTGCTGCTTGATCATCGACACAAACGGACGCATCTCTTCGTATACTTCCCGCTCATCGACGAGTACAATGTTGTCCGCCATCTTTTCGATCGGCTCCACAAAGCGCTTTGTCATGCGTTTTGCAAAAAAAGCGCACACCAGGAATACACACAATCCCACACCCAGTGTAAGCATCGTCATATTCCATGCCAGATGATAGATGCTGCCGCTCTCTTTTCCAATTCTAAGAACACTTCCGTCCGAGAGGCGCATCGCATAATAGAATGTGTGCTCCGCGGAAGTCGTCGATTTGCGCATCCCGCGGCCTTCCCCGACCGCAAGCGCCCGCTCGACCTCCGGACGCCCCCTGTGGTTCTCCATCTTCGTCTCGTCCTCCATGCTGTCATAGAGAACCGTTCCATCTGCAGCAATCAAAGTGATCCGCAGCCCGTCCTCGGAGAGCTGATCGCACACTTCCTGCGACGCATCCTCAAAATCCAGCCGGGAGATCACATGTGCATTTGCCTTTAAGTCATCATAGATCTGTTGTACCAGAATGCTGTAAAACAGCCCGATAGAACATACGGCAGTCACCAGAATGGCGATTGCCGCAATCAACATAAATTTGGAATTTAATTTTTTCTTCATAGGTTTTTGTCTACTCGATCATATATCCCACATTGCGGATCGTCTTGATGCAGCTTCCCGCCGCCCCAAGCTTCTGGCGCAATGTCTTGATGTGCATATCCACGGTCCGGCTCTCGCCCTCGTACTCAAAGCCCCATACCTGATCCATAATCTTGTCTCTGGACAGGACAATCCCCGCATTGATCATGAGATATTTCAACAATTCGTATTCCTTGAACGTCAGCTCACACGGCTCATCTCCGACAAATACCGCATGCTTGTCGTTATCCATCCGGATCTCGCCGTGGCAGATCTTTGTCTCCTCCGCCGCACTCTGCGTCCTGCGCAGCAGCGCTTTTACTCTGGAAATCAGTTCCATCACGCCAAACGGTTTGGCAAGATAATCATCCGCTCCCATGTCAAGCCCTTTCACTTTATCCATTTCCGATGTCTTTGCAGATACAAAGATCACAGGCATTTTT
>OLRO01000913.1_pt1 | contig 19308 bp, 20 predicted proteins | sample 1673131 | NCBI WGS metagenome assembly OLRO01 (sample SAMEA3136757, study PRJEB25190) | human gut metagenome | biome: human gut; feature: human-associated habitat; material: faeces | place: Austria | collected 2013 | reverse complement strand
AGATCGAGAAGAATATTCTAGAATTAAAGAAAAAATGATTGCAATATAAATTCCGGTTTGTCGAACCAGCCCTTTGAGAGAGGAGAAATCCTTTTCTCAAAGGGTTATTTCTGTTTTGGCATTGATTTTTATAGTTAGTCTTTCCGTCGGAAGTTACTGTTCTCTCGTTTGAAAGGACAAAGGCTTTTTTAATGTGATAATCTTCGTTGCTTACAAATGTGTTCAAGGCGCTGTGGACCGTGTAATCCTTGCCCGATTTCACCTCAATAGGAACAGCTAAAAAATACACTTTTCAATGCAAATTGAGGGGCAAAAGCTACACTTTTCAAATGATGAACAGAAATTTGATATAAAAAACACGATGCAACCTATGTATTTGGGTTACACCGTGTTTTGTAAAATTGTTTAAATGTAGGCAGCTCTATGCTGTGATTATTTTATCAGTTCTTCAAGCTGTGACTTATTATATTTACTCTTATAGATGTCATAGCCTGCCGTGTCAAGGTTTATGTTTGCGTGCCTTTTGTCAGCCTGAACATAAACATCATCGCCCTTGACATATACCAAAACCCAAATGTCACGGCTGGTATCTTTCAGGTATGATAAAAGAAGAACATAACTCGGTTCAACATCTATCGAATCCACCTTATTATCAGATGTCATATATACCAAATCGTTAAATGACATCAACTTTTCGTTAAGGTTGTTTTTGTTTGATTTTGAAATGAGTTCATTAGTTTTGTAGTCATAAAATTCAACTGAAAATTGGTTTGGATCTGCTGTCGGAGTAGTATCTGATAAAGCAGTTGTATCGGCTTCATCAGAAGTTTGAGCATTACTTGACGCAACTTCACCACCACAACCTGTAAACAAAACTGAAGTTGACATTACAACTGCTAACAATATTATTGAGATAATTTTTTTCATTATTATCTATCCTTTCATTTGTTATAGCTATACACTATATTTTCTTTGTCAATCAAATTTTGCACAAGATTTTCATAATAGTCATTCCAAAGGTTTTCCAATTTTTCATAGTCTCCATCACTTTCAGCGATAACTACTACATTGTTTTCATCTGAAACCTGTAGATTGTTTTCCTTTGCAATTTTTTTCTTCTCTGCCGCAAGATAATCTGATATAGACAAATCTATTTTTAAGCTATCAAACTGACTGTTCCAATATTCCTCGGAAGTCATTCCAAGTTTTTTTAGATAGTCAGAATATGTATCATCGTCAACTAATTTAGATGTTTCTATCTGTTCATCAATATATGAATTAACATCGCTGTTATTCACCTTATAGCCTTTACTTACTGCTTGGTTATATAAAACAGCTCTTCTTACAAGATAGTTGAGTTCATATTCTGTAGCTTTCTCTATATCTGTTTTGCCTAACGACATAGCTCGTTCAACATAATAATCAAGATCACTCTTTTTTATCACTATGTTTTTTCCTTTTGCAACACATTCAACAGCAGAATAGGTTGAAACACTTTTTTTAGCTTTTGCCGAAGTATTACTTGCTATATAGTTTTTCTCCAATTTAGCAATACAATCTAATGTTTGCTCCTGTTTAACTGATGTTGAATTTTCTGTTGCATTTACTTTACTTGCTGGGCACATAGAAAAAATCACACCCAAAGTAAAAACTAACATTAAAATAAACACTTTTGATAACAACTTGCTATTGTTTATGTGCTTGTCTTTAGATTTAACAATATAATTATACATAATTTAACTCCTTCTGTCAACCTTTGAGCGAATATGTAAAAACTTTGCCATAAGGATTAAGCATATATTGAGCAGTAATACTCATTCTAACTGCTCCTCGATTCGAGTTATTTTTAGGATATGTAACAGTTGTGTAGTCTTCTCGTTCTATTTGTGGAATTGTATAATTTCCGTCAGCCATAAGCAGCCTATCCGTTGGAGTCATCATATGAAAAGAGCGAATTGTTTTTCCACTGGAATTTATATGATAGATGTCAGAACAAGAGAAATTATATGGATTATCCCAACTTGCACGTGGAATTTTAGCATATGCATAAAGAGAGCGATTTTTATAAGATATATTGCTGCCTGAAATCTCATAACTTTCTCTACACTTACAACTGATTTCAATAAAAGTTGGACCATGATCATTTAGAGCGGCAGTATAAGTGGTATTATAAGTACCAGTTTTTACACTTAATTTCTTCCATTGGGCATACATTATAACTGTATCACCGTTTTTAGATGATTGTCTGCCAACAGTTGCTTGATTTTTATAAAGAAACTTTTTATAGCCTTTATTACTTGACAACTGTTTAGAAGTAAACCACGCATTTTTACCGCTTTTGGGGTTAGTGCAAAACCATTTCTTATCGCTTGTTCTATAAGCATACCAACCAGTAAACGAGTATTCCAAACGAGTAAAAGAATTTGCTCGCAACTTGTTATTTTCTCCATAAATAGCTTTTGTACCATACATGTTACCTTTTCCGCCACCTGGATTATAATTAATATAGTAATATTTTTTAGCAGTAGCCGCCATTGTAACAGTATTGCTTACGGCAACAAGTGAAAACAATGTTGTTAAGCATAATAAAATTGATATTGTATTCTTACAAATTTTTCTCAAAAATAATCCTTCTCTCATATATATTTATTTAGAAAACAATGTTATTTTATTATTTATAATCATTTTCTATTTGATGTACATCGCGTTATATAATATCACAATAAAAATATTTTTTCAAGCTGTTATGTATATATTTTTACAATTGATTTATAATACATATTTTTCTATCACATTATCATAACTTTTTGTATAAAAATAAAATCAACCGCAAAGTTTTTCGCTCTGCGGTTGATTTTGTTTTTATTAAGGATTACGCTTAATTGGCGTTTGCTGTTGTAAAGGTAAACTGACCGTCTGCGAAATCGCAAGTAACTACTGCGCCGTCCTTGACCTTGCCCTCGAGCATCTGCTCTGAAAGCGGATCTTCAATCTCGTTCTGGATTGCACGGCGGAGAGGTCTTGCACCGTAGTTTTCGTCAAAGCCCTTGTCGGCAATCTCGCTGATTGCGTTGTCTGTAAAGCTGATTTTAATGTTCATCTTATCAAGACGGTTTTCAAGAGTTTTGAGCATCTTAACGGCAATCTGCTTAATTTCGTCCTTGTTGAGCTTGTTGAACACGATAATATCGTCAACACGGTTCAAGAATTCAGGACGGAATACCTTGCGGAGTTCGCCTGTTACAAGCTCCTTGATGTCCTTTTTCTCGCTCTCTTCGGCATTCTCATTTTCAGAATTAAAGCCGAGTGAGCTCTGCTTTTCGGTGATAAGTCTTGCGCCGACATTAGAGGTCATTATGATAATGGTGTTCTTAAAGTCAACCGTTCTGCCCTGTGAGTCGGTAAGTCTGCCGTCCTCAAGAATCTGGAGGAGCATATTGAATACATCTGGGTGAGCCTTTTCAATCTCATCAAAAAGTACAACCGAATACGGTTTTCTTCTTACCTTTTCGGTGAGCTGACCGCCCTCTTCAAAGCCTACATATCCGGGCGGTGAACCGATAAGCTTTGACACGGTGTGTTTCTCCATATATTCACTCATATCAAGACGGAGCATTGCGTTTTCATCGCCGAACATTGCCTCTGCAAGAGCCTTGCAAAGTTCTGTTTTACCGACACCCGTCGGACCGAGGAAGATAAACGAACCTACAGGTCTTTTCGGGTCTTTAAGACCTACTCTGCCTCGTCTGATAGCCTTTGCGATTGCAGTTACAGCCTCGCTCTGACCGATAACTCTTTCGTGGAGAACATTCTCCATGTTAAGAAGTCTTTCGCTTTCTTCCTTAGTAAGCTGAACAACAGGGATACCTGTCCATTCGGAAACAATCTTTGCGATATCCTCGGCAGTTACCTCGCCGCTGTTGCCCTTCTGCTGTTCCTGCCACTTCTTCTTTGCATCGTCAAGCTTTGTCTGAAGTTCCTTCTGCTCATCACGAAGTCGTGCAGCCCTTTCAAAGTCCTGCTCGTTAATTGCGCTTGCCTTTTCTTTTTCATAGTCTGCAATTTCATCTTCAAGCTCCTTTACATTATCAGGAGATGTAAGAGATGCAAGCCTTACCTTTGACGCACCCTCATCAATAAGGTCAATTGCCTTATCGGGGAGGTAACGGTCTGCGATATATCTTGATGACAATGTTACTGCGGCATTGATTGCCTCATCGGTAATCTTAACCTTATGGTGTGCCTCGTAGCTGTCACGCAAGCCTTTAAGAATCTGTACAGCCTGTTCGGGAGTAGGCTCGCCAACCTTTACGGGCTGGAAACGACGCTCCAAAGCGGCATCTTTTTCAATATATTTTCTGTACTCGTTAAGAGTTGTTGCACCGATAACCTGAAAATCGCCTCTTGCAAGTGACGGTTTAAGGATATTTGCGGCGTCTGCACTGCCCTCTGCGGCACCTGCACCAACGATAGTATGAAGTTCATCAATGAAGAGGATAGTGTTCTTTGACTTTTTAACCTCGTCAATAGCCGCCTTAATTCTCTCCTCAAAGTCACCTCTGTACTTCGCACCTGCTACCATACCTGTGAGGTCAAGGCTGACAACTCGCTTGTCTTTAAGAATTTCAGGCACATTGCCCTTTGCAATTTCAAGTGCAAGTCCCTCTGCAACCGCAGTTTTACCTACACCTGGTTCACCGATAAGAACAGGATTGTTCTTTGTACGGCGGGAAAGAATCTGGATAACCCTCTGGATTTCCTTTTCTCTGCCGATTACAGGATCAATTTCACCGTTCTTTGCGGCCTGAGTAAGATCTCTGCCGAACTTATCAAGAGCCGAACCGCCTTTCTGTGAACCGTTCGGAGCGGATTCGTTTTCAAAACCGCCGAAACCGTCATCTGCACCGCCCTGCATACCTTTTGACACAGCCTGTGCAAGTCTTTCAACAGATACACCGAGTTCTTCAAGAAAAGCAACTGCGTAGCTGTCGCTCTCCGAAAGGATTGCAAGGAGCAAATGCTCTGTGCCTACATAGGTGTAGCCTGTTTTTGAAGAAATGATAACTGCGGCTCTCAAAACTCTCTTTGTACGGGGAGTAAAATCATCGGGAGTAAGCTCAACGAGCGACATTGTACCGTTAATGGATTCAAGCTTTTCACGGAGAGCATCTTCCGTTACTCCGCACTCATTAAGAGCGGTTGCGGCAACACCGCTGCCCTCTTTTACGAGTCCATAGAGAATATGTTCTGTACCGACATAGTTGTGGCGCATCTCCTCTGCACTTTCAATCGCAAGATTAAGCGCCTTGTTTGCTTTTTCTGTAAAACCTTTGAACTGATACATAAAATCATCACCCTTCCTTGTGGATAATGTATTAACTGCTTATTTTCTATGAAAGAGCCTCTCTTAAAATTTTGGCCCTTTCAATATCTCTTTCCTGTGCGGAAAGATTTTTTCCTGAGTTTACCATAAGCGTTGCAGGCTCAATTTTTTCCATAAGAGAGTCAACAACCTCTGCGGTAACATCTTTTATCTGTCCCGACAAAATGCCGAAACGAACATTTGACAACAGCTTTAAAGCCTCGTCATGAGTCATAACCATTGCCGATTTCAACAAACCTAAGCTTCTGCTTACGCTGTCCTGAATATCAATACTCTTTGCAAGTCTTTCTCTTGCCTGTTGTTCCTGAGAAACAAGCTGTTTTGTGATGTTCTCAAGATTTTCAATTGCGGCTTTTTCGGAGATACCGAGCGTTACCTGATTTGAAAGCTGATAAAGCGAACCGCTGGGTTCTGAGCCTTCACCGTAAGCACCACGGATTGTAAGTCCGAGCTTTGAAAGGTTGCCTGCAATTCTGCCGATTGTACGGCTCTTTTCAAGTGCCGGCAGATGGAGCATAACAGAGGCTCTCATGCCTGTGCCGAGGTTTGTAGGGCATTGTGTAAGATAACCGAGCTTGTCATCAAAAGCAAATTCAAGGTTTTCATCAAGCAGAGTATCAAGCTTATCGGCTGTGTCATATGCCTGTTCAAGCGACAAGCCGTCTGTGATAACCTGAAGTCTTATGTGATCTTCCTCGTTAATCATAATGCTCATGCTTTCATCCTTGCTCAACAGCAATGCTCTGCCCTCTGTTTCGCTGATGAATTCGGGACTTACAAGATGTCTTTCAACAAGTGACACACCCTGTGCCTCTGTCAAATCATCAAGCTTAATCAGATTGAAATCCGAGGCAATTGAGCTGTTGCTGTCCCTGATTGCACTTGTAACCTTTTCAATAACCTTTTTTCTGCCCTGTTCGGACAGTCGGCACGGAAACGGGTAATCTTTCAGGTTTCTTGCAAGTCTTACTCTGGTGGAAATTACTTCGTTACTCATAATTAAGCCTCCATTTCCTTAATCTGATCTCTTAACTCTGCGGCATGTTCAAAATTCTGTTCCGAAACTGCCTTGTCGAGTTCCTTTTTAAGTGCCTTGATTTTATCTTTCTTTGTCATCTCGGCACTCTTTTCGGCTTTCTTTGTACCAAAACGGCTGTTCTTACCGCAATGGGTTGTGTTGCCGTGTATTCTTCTGATTGAAGGAAGAAGCTGGTCGCCGAAAATTTCGTAACATTTTGCACAGCCTACATGACCCGACTTTGCAATATCGGAATATGAGCTTCCGCAGAAGTCACAGCGTGTTGCCTGAGTTCTTGCGGGAAGGCTGTTGCCGAAGAAACTTCCGAGGAGTCCCGAAAATTCGTCCTCAAAGTTACCGAAGATGTTTGTGTATCCCATTTTCTTTGCACATTCACTGCACAAATCATATTCCTTAATTTCACCGTTGATAACGGTCTTTACATGAGTATTTGCATTGTTAGCACCGCATTTTTGACATTTCATAATAACTGCCTCCGTTCAAAATCAACTTAATGTGAGCAACATATTCTTGAACAAGTCCGCTCGCACGGCATCTCGTTTACTCTGTTCAACATTTGTAAGCGTTCTGTCGGACAACGCCGAGGCTATCAGCTTTGCCGATGTAAGCTCAATCATATCTCTTTGCAACATATTTTTGAGCATTGCCTCTGCACTTGCCTTGTCAAGTGTTGTTCCAATCGAATTTATTATATGCATAAGCGCCGTACCTCTATCCATCTTCACACGGCTTATTCGGATAAATCCGCCGCCGCCCCTACGGCTCTCTACAATGTAGCCTTTTTCGGGAGTGAATCGTGAGGTTATAACATAATTGATTTGGCTCGGTACACAACCGAGGTTGCCGGCGAGTTCGTTTCGCTGAATCTCCGCACTGCCGTTTTCACGGTCAAGCATCTCTATAATGTACTGTGCCACCAAATCGCTCATTCTCATTTTGGTCGCCTCTTTTCATTTGTTTGACTACATTATAATATCAAGGTCAGAGAAAGTCAAAGTCAATTAAAGTCAAAAATTAAAGCATAAGCTTTGAAATTCTCACGAATCCTCGCTTATGCTCTCGTTTTCTAATATTTTAAAATATTTTTGACTTTTTCTGACTTTCAGTTTTTATCCGATAAAGTCTGACTTTTCAAGCATTTGACCTTACATAATCACATTAACCGTGTAATCAACATCGTAAATTTCACCGTCAAACCAATTTATAAAACCTATGTAGATGCAGATTTTGTCATCATGTTTATTCATATCACGAACAACCTTAAAGCACTCCGACCAACCCGAAAAGCGTTCAAGTCTTTTGACTGTATCAACATCGGCATTGCCGTTTACAAACACACACATTGCAAGGTGACGGGTTGACGATAACATTCTTACAAAATCGAGGAACATCATATTAACCTCATCGCCCGAACATTCAATTTTAAGAGCGTCTTCCTCGATTTTGTTTCCGAAAAAATCAAGCACATTGTCAAACGCTGAATCAAAGTCATCGGTTTCAGCGTTCTTTAGTCCCTGCGAAAACTTGTAAATTGCGGTAGATGCATAAATTCTCTTAATTTTTTCAATCGTCACGGCAATCACCTTCTCGGTATCGTTACTTTTATTATTATACATTATATGAGCAAATTTGACAACAAGTATGTTATTCGGGCGGTTTAATACAATTTTTGTAATAAAGACATTTGAAATTAAACAAAAATTTTGTGTTTGCCGATTGACAATTGTACAGAGATGCTGTATTATATAATTGTACTAATGAATTAGTTCAATTGCTTAAAAAGAAGCGTGATTTTATGTTGAAATTCATCTTATATATGTTGCTTGCTGTTGTAATTCTCGGCGGAGGTATTTTTAAAACCTTTGCTGTAAACTATGGTATTTCAAAATATCTCTCAAAAAAGCCATATAAAGGTGATTTCGAATTTAAAAAAGTTGCGTTACATACTTTGAAAACGAACTATATTTTGTTGACAATAATTGTTTTGTTTGTTATAGGTGTGGTGGTTTGCAGTATAAGTATATCGGGTTACCTTAATATATTAGAAAATATAGTAGAATTGCTTTTAGGATTTTTGGTTGCACTTGCGATGTCTTTTTTAGGTCCAAGGTACAATGCAACTGATAATGAGTACGTTGCGTATGTTATACCTTTCTTTATTTTAGTTATTCTAAGCATTCCGGTTCTGTTTTTCGTCAATTACAAATTTGTTTATAAAGATTTTGAAGTTTCTAAAAATAAGAAAATGAAACTTTCATTTTTCACCGCACTTGCAAATGCACCTTATGAATTGTTAATTCCCTACGGAATGATTGTAGATATGATTATTGACAGTATTATATTTTGATTTTGTGTTTAAGGAGAGATGATTTATGTTTAACTCGACATTTATGTTCAACACAACATTTGATCCGCAATATACTTTTGTTATCCTGTTTATTAACATAATTGCATCTGTACTTTTTACATCTGTTACAGTTTTCATTGCTATGAATTATGCAAAAAGAAAAGCCTGTATGGAAAACATAACACTTATAACAGGAAAAAATTACATAACAGTAGTTCTGATTTTTTCAGTTATAAACTGTATTGCTTCATTTGCCTCATTTATGGCTATGTATGCTACTTATTATTTTACATACATACCTGTTTGTTTGATTTTTACAGTTTTATCCGCTTTGGTTGAATATTTCATTGCAAGAACCGTAGTATTCAAAAAGTTTTCGTTTGATAAAAAAGAAAAGAATAAACGAGCTTTATCCTTTATTTGCATTTGCGCACCGTACTATATTTTTATTGTCAATGCACCGTTATTTTTATACCCAATTGCTTTCACACTCGACCCCTGCTGATTGTAACGAAGTGATATTATGAATGAAAACTCAAATCCCGAAATCTTAATCACTATAATTATTTTATCTGTACTTCTTGCCATACTTTCTGTTACAACGGCATTTTGCCATACGGAAAGAAGTGCGGGTTACAAAAACAAAGTAAACATCGGCAAAAAGAATCACATAATAATTTACCCGATATTTTTTGTTTTGCATATGACAGCAATACTGCTTTTTAATCTTCCGTTCCCTGACTTAACTTGCTATCTTTCATTCAGCATAGGAAGTATTGTTTTTATTTTTTTGATTCAAGCTGTTATTGCTTATTTTACAATGTTTAAAAAGTTTGAATGCGATACGGGTACAAAGGTCGGAAAATCAATTGTTTTTTCGCTCATTTCAACACCATTCTACAGTATCCTTTTTGGTGTGGCTTTTGCATTCTTTTTCCCGTACAGTGTCGGCATTCCTATTCTTATGATAATCGGCTTATTCATTTACTGCATTACAAGTTATAGGTAATATTATAAAAAATATAAAAAACGGTGAGCAGATGCCCACCGTTTTTTGAATTATTTTGAATTATTTAGTTTTGGTAATTGATATGGTTGTAATGCCGCCGGTATATGAAATTGATATATCGTAACTGTCTGATTCTCCAAGATAGTTAAAAATTGGATTTTTCTTATCGTCAGTAACTTGAGATTTTACGGTAGAAACACCTGTTTTCTCCAACGATTTAACATACTGCTTTGTGCTTTCCAAATCAGAATTATCAATAATCACCGAACAGCATTTTCGACTGTCATCAATCAGATATTGGCTGACATTCCACTCTTTCTGATTTGGCAAAAGAGATGTGTACTCATTGCCACTCCAGTTAAATTCACCCCTGTTGACCTTATAGGTTGCAACGGTGTCCTGTGTGGAATTTGTATTGTCACTCCCCGAATTGCCGTTGCCGCAACCCGACACGGACATCACAAGAGCAAACATACAAATAACAGCAATAAAAAGCTTTATTTTTGAATTGCACTTATGTTTTAAAAATTGTTTAATCATCTTAGCCTCCATAAAATATATGTACTTTAACTACTCATGGTTCATACATTTATTCTCATTTGATAATAATATCAAATAATTGCATAAATTGCAATACTATCTTAAAAATATAAAAAACGGTGAGCAGATGCCCACCGTTTTTGTGTTTAGCTTTTTTAATTTGAAATTAGTCTGAAGATAATCAAGCTTTTAAAATTAAAATATTTAACCTCAGTTACGAGAAATTAAACTAAAACAATAAAAATTCAATTAATTATTAAAATCGCTATAATAAATATAAGTCTGTCTGTTGTTACTTTCTCTTTGCAAAGCAATCGCTGCAGTAGTAAGACTTGCCTTCCATTGGCTTGAAAGGAATCTTTGCAATTCCGCCGCAATCAGCGCAAACGGTTTCAAAGAATTCTCTCTCTGTCTTGGCAGCATTTTTACGAGCCTGTCTGCAAGCCTTGCAACGCTGCGGTTCGTTTGTGAAACCCTTTTCAGCGTAAAATTCCTGCTCTCCTGCAGTAAAAACAAATTCGTTTCCGCATTCTTTGCAGACAAGTGTTTTATCTTCGTACATTGGTATTTACCTCTCTTTTTCTACCTCTCGGAGGTTAGTTTGTTGCCCTGTGCGGAGTTGCACCGCAATACTGTTAAGGACAAATATTAATTTTCGGTTCACCGCTCAGCCGACATTCAGACCGCCGTGAACCTTTTTCCTTGCTCTTTGCAAGGCATTGTCAACCGCCTTTTCGGTTACGGAAAGCTTTTCTGCAATTTCCTTATAGCTTAAACCGTTGCCGTAGAGCATAAGAACATCGTATTCGGACTTTGACAGCACACTTTGAAGTCGCAACAGCAACTGGTCAAGCTGTTCTCTGCACATCAAAAGTTCTTCGGGAGTTTTGGCGGAATCTTCAATTGACTCACCCACATCGTCCATCGGAACAATGCTTGATGAGGGAATGGCTTTTTTCTGCTCACACCGTCTGATTATCGAAATAAATCTTCTCTCAACAACAACCGACATATAGCTTTTAAAGCTTGCACCGCCGTTTTGGTCAAAGGCTTTGCAGGAACAAAGCAGTCCCACAAGACCTTCCTGAACAAAGTCATTGTGTTCATAGCCCTCTGCCGAAAACTTTCGTGCAATTATGCTGATTGTGTCAAGATACCTCACCGCAAGTTCATCAAAAGCACGGTCATCACCGAGGCTCACAAAATGCGCAAGCTGTGCGTCGGATAAAACACCGTAGGATTTTTGCAATTCGGTCATAACCTGCCCCTAATACTTATTCTTATACGCTTAATAATATAACAAAATCGCATAAATGTCAACAACTTAAAAGCAATTTCTGTAATATTGCATTATGATATTGAAAATAATTGTGCAAAATAGCTGAAATAAAGTCGAAATTACATACATTATGAAACTTGTTAAGAGAAAAGGAAAATGGTATAATAAAATATGTTTTACTTAATTTCAAATTAACGGTCTGGAGGAATTTTGATGGTTGTTACCTGCAACAGCTTTGGTGTGAGCGGTATGGACGGCTACAAGGTTGAGCTTGAAGCGTCAATGTATTACGGCACACGGGAATTTGATATGGTAGGTCTGCCCGACGCCGCCGTGCGTGAGAGCAAGGACAGGGTTCTCAGTGCATTAAAAAACTGCGGCTTTAAATATCCTGCCGCACACACAACAGTAAACCTTGCTCCTGCCGACATAAAAAAAGAGGGACCGATTTACGATTTGCCTATTGCGGTTGCAATTCTTATACTGCTCAATCAGATTAAGAGCAACATCTCCGACTGCGCATTCATCGGCGAGCTTTCGCTTTCGGGAGAAGTCAGAGGAATCAACGGAGTTCTGCCCATGGTTATCAAGGCGAAGGAATGCGGTATAAAGAAAATTTATGTTCCGAAAGCCAACGCGAGCGAGGGCGCTGTTGTTGACGGAATTGAAGTGTACGGTGTTGACAATATACTTCAACTGAAAGATTATCTCAACAGCATTCTTGAACCCGCACCCGCAAAGCCGAATACACACTCACCGAAGGAAGAGCAGGACTACATTCCGGATTTTTCACAGGTTAAAGGTCAGCTTGAAGTAAAGCGTGCGCTTGAAATTGCCGCTGCCGGCGGTCACAATATTCTGCTCATAGGCCCTCCGGGTTCGGGCAAAAGTATGCTTGCAAAACGGGTTCCGTCAATTCTGCCCGATATGAGCTTTGATGAAATGATTGAAACCACAAAAATCCACTCAATTGCAGGAACGCTAAAGCATGACGGACTTATCACAACACGGCCGTTCCGTTCGCCTCACCACACGGTAACGCCCGTAGGACTCGGCGGAGGAGGTACGGGAACTATCAGACCGGGTGAGGTTTCACTTGCAAACAACGGTGTGCTGTTCCTTGACGAGCTGCCCGAATTTTCAAGGACGGCGCTTGAGGTACTCCGTCAGCCGATTGAGGACGGCTCTATCACAATTTCAAGAGCAGGTCAGAAATGCACCTATCCGTGTTCGATTATGGTGGTTGCCGCAATGAACCCATGTCCGTGCGGATATTACGGTGATCCGACAAGAAAATGCACCTGTTCGGAACAGAAGATAAAACGCTACCTCAACCGCATTTCGGGTCCGCTTCTCGACCGTTTTGATATTCATGTAGAAGTGCCTGCCGTGAAATTTGAAGAACTGCGTGACGCTTCATCTGCCGAATGTTCAGCCGACATCAAAAAGAGAGCCGACAGAGCAAGAAAAATTCAGCGTGAAAGATTTAAGGGCAGTAAAACAACCTGCAACGCAAAAATTAACGCAGAGCAGTTTGAAAAGGTCTGCGTAATTGATAAAGAGGCTGAAAAGACGCTCAAAGACGCTTTTGAAAGTCTTGGACTTACCGCAAGAGCGTATGACAGGGTTTTGAAAGTTGCAAGAACCATTGCCGATTTGGACGAGTCGGAAATAATCCGCTCCGAGCATGTTCTTGAGGCGGTTCAATACCGCAGTCTTGACCGCAAATATTGGCAAAATAGAACTTAATGCACTACACAAGAAATTAAAAATATTACTTTTAAAAATCACGGCTTTATGCTATACTATATATAGTGTGACATCAAAGCGATGTTGCAGTTTCATGACACAGGAGGTTTTTTATAATGGAAATTACAAAGAATTCAATAATCGGTGATGTTCTTGATCAGTACCCCGACACAGCAGAGCTTTTCTTCAGCATCGGTATGCACTGCCTTGGCTGTCCTGCATCACGAGGCGAAACGATTGAAGAGGCTTGTATGGTACACGGTGCAGATGCAGACGCACTCGTTGCAGACCTTAACAAAGCAATTGCATAATGAACGGCGCATCTGATTTTTCGCTTGATAACCGTCTTGCGCTTTGTGCAGACTTTGTGCGTGACGGAGCAAAGGTTGCCGATATCGGCACAGACCATGCCTATCTTCCGGTGTGGCTGTGCCGTATTGGCAGATGCGACACAGCGATTGCCGCAGACATCAACCCCCTGCCCCTTGAACGGGGAATTGAAACAATTAACAACAGCGGTCTTAACAATCGAATTGAAGCAAGGCTTTCAAACGGTCTTGAAAAAATTTCGGGCGATGAGGCTGATGACATAGTAATTGCAGGAATGGGCGGAGAACTCATTTCGCAGATTATCGAAAACTGGGAGTATTCAAAGGACAGGTCAAAGCACTTTATTCTTCAGCCTATGACCAAGAGTGAAGAGCTTATGCGTTGGCTGTTTGCAAACGGTTTCAGCGTTATCAAGCGTGACTGCTGTACTGCCGCAAACAAGTGCTACACCGTAATTCTTGCCGAATACAGCGGCGAGGTTCGCACGGTATCCGAGAGTGACCTCTACCTTTACGGACTTGATCCGAAAAACAACCCCATGCACTGCAGATTTATTGAAGGCTGTGTGCGCAGACTTTTAAAACAGGCTAAGGGCAACCCTGTCTGTGCCGAAACCGCACGCATTCTTGAGGAGAGCTTTAAGTGAAAACCATAAACGATATACTTAATTTTTTTGAAGAATTTGCGCCCTGTGCAACTCAGATGAGTTTTGACAACGCAGGGCTTATTGTGGGCGACAAATGCACAGCCGTAAGCCGTGTGCTTGTCGCTCTTGACATTACGGAAGATGTTGTGAATGAGGCGGAAAGTCTGGGATGTGAGCTGATTATCAGTCATCATCCCGTAATTTTTGCCCCGATAAAAAGGCTTTTGCCTTCTTCCGTTCCCTATATGCTTGCACAAAAGGGAATTTCCGCCGTTTGTATGCACACCAACCTTGATCTCGGAGAAAAGTTCGGAGTGAACATCTGCCTTGCAGACGCACTCGGAGTCAAAAATCCCGTGCTGTCGGAGTTTGGCGAGTGTATGTTCACGGGCGAGCTTGAAAGCGAAACCGATATTCACGATTTTGCAAAGCTTGCAAAGAAAAATCTTGACTGCAAGGGACTTCGCTACACCGACATTAAAGACAGGGTTAAAAAGGTTGCCGTATCGTCGGGTGCAGGCGGTTCAAATGTGTTTGATGCAGCTTTGGCGGGTGTTGATGTGCTTGTCACGGGAGAAATCAAGCACCATGAAATTCTTGCCGCAAATTCACTCGGAATTGACATTATTGACGCAGGTCACTTCAAAAGTGAAGATGTTGTAATTTTGCCGCTTGTAAACAGGCTTTCAGAGAAATTTTCCGACATTATTTTTACAAAATCGCAATCCTGTGACGATATGATTAAATTTATTTAACCTGTAAGCATCATTATCAAAATATTTGTTGCATAATTTGTTACAATTTGATATAATGATACGGTAAATTACTATATGTGGTAGTGCGCCGTCTGTACGCACCGCAAAATGAGGTATTATGAGAATCAGAAAAAAGAAATGGGCAGAACCGGAGCTTTCCGTTTGCGACTTTTATGTAAAAAATCCTGAGGAATACGCAGGAAAATGGATGCAGGCTTTCAAAAAGGAACAGCCGTTGTATCTTGAAATCGGCTGCGGCAAGGGCGGTTTTGCGGGACAGCTTGCGCTTAAAAATCCCGACAAAAACATTATCGCACTTGACATCAAGGTTGATATGCTCGGCGTCGGCAGAAGAACAATTGTAAAGCTTTTTGAGGACGCAGGCAAAACGCAGGATGATATTACAAATCTTCTGCTTGTAAAGTACAATGTTGAAATGCTTGACAAAATCATTACGGCTGACGATAAGATTGACAGACTTTTCATCAACTTCTGCAATCCGTGGCCGAGAGCAAAGCACAAAAAGCGCAGACTTACATACTACAAAAAGCTTGAAATGTACAAAACATTTTTGAAGCCTGACAGCGAAATCCGTTTTAAAACCGATGATGACGAGCTGTTTGACGAAAGTCTTGAATATTTTGAGCAGAGCGGATATGAGATTTTGTACCTTACCCGTGATTTGCACGCAAGCAATGTTACGGACAATATTGAAACGGAGCATGAAAAAATGTTCTCCGAGGAAGGCATAAAAATCAAGTATCTTATTGCAAGGCAAAAGACTTAAAGAATCAAAATAAATGGCAGGGGGATTTTTTGTGAAGATTAAAAAACTGATTTCGGCTGTGCTTTTCGGCTCAATGCTTTTATGCATGAGCGGATGCAATATTTCCGATTTCAGTGCCGACAATCTTCTCCGACCTCCCAAGGCAGTCGGCGACGAGGCTGAAATTGAACAGCTGATTGCAAAAACGGCTGACAGCGGTTATACGCTTAAGTATCCTAAAAACGGAAAATTCCGCAGTGCAATCATTATGACTGACCTTGACGGCAACGAAAGCAACGAGGCTGTTGCTTTTTTCCGCAACAGTGCCGAAACCTCTTCGGTACATATGCTCGTTATGTATTCAAAGGATAATTCGTGGAAGATTGCATCCGACAACATCTTTGAAACAACGGATATTGACAGCGTCGATTTTGCCGATGTTACCGGCAACGGAAAGGCTGAAATCATTGTCAACTCAACAACCTACACTCCGAATGTCGGCAAGCTTTCCTGCTATTCCTACTCAGACGGAAAAACAAGCGACATCGGGTCCGGACAGAGCTGTTCAAGCTTTGTTACCGGAGATTTTGACGGTGACGGAACAAACGAAATTATATCACTTGTTCTCTATACAACCGAAAACGAGGCTCTTGCGTCAATGCTTGATTACAACGAGGACAGCAAAAGCCTGTATGCCAAAGCAATGGCAAACATGGATCCGAATGTTGTAAAGTACAAGAACATTGCCGTTACAAAGCTTGATAACGATATTACGGGAATTGTCGTTGACGGAACCTCGGCAAGTGAGATTACGAACACACAGGTTATCTTTTACAGCCGTGGCCTTGCAATTCTGCGTAATCCTATGTTTAAGGAAAAGACAAAGAACATTTCCGAACGCACCTCGTCTGTTATTTGTTCCGACATTGACAAAGACGGCAGTCTTGAGATTCCGGTTACACTTGCTCTTCCAAAACAAAAGGGCGACACCAAAAACATCTATGCAGACAAAATTATCTGGAACAGCTTTGATACCGTAAAAGAAAATCTTATAAAAAAACAGACAGCCGTTATAAACTATGATTTTATGTTTATGATGAGCTATCCCGATAAGTGGGACGAAAACAAGGTTACGGCAATTACAGACCTAAAAAAAGGAACTACCTCATTTTTCGCATGGAACGGCTCAAAGCTTGACACGGAGCTTTTTGAAATAAAGGTGCTGCCGATAAACGAATGGGAATCCGGAAAATCAAACAATTTTACACTTATTACAAAAGACGATAAATATGCATATACATTTAATAATATAAATCCCGACACACAGATTTCGCTCAGTGATGACGAAATCAAGACAGGTTTTTCCACACTTGATCAGTCGGGAATCTGACCATAGTAACGGAGGTTTTGGTATGAAAAAAATTCTTGTTTGTGAGGACGAGGCCGCAATTCGTGACTTTGTCGTTATCAATCTTACAAGAGCAGGCTACGAAGTAGTTGAGGCAGACTGCGGCGAAGCGGCTTTGCAAAAATATGAAGATAATAACGGTGACTTTGATGTTGCAATTCTTGATGTTATGATGCCGGGCATTGACGGCTTTCAGGTTTGTAAGGAGCTGAGAAACCGCAACGGCGGAATCGGAATTATTATGCTTTCCGCAAAAACACAGGAAATGGACAAGGTAACAGGTCTTATGCTCGGTGCAGACGACTATGTTACAAAGCCATTCTCACCGAGCGAACTTCTTGCAAGAGTTGACTCACTCTACAGAAGGGTTGCACTTGCACAGTCACATTCAGAAAACAACTTTAAGGAAGAACTTAAATCGGGTGAATTTACACTTAATCTTCGCAACCGTGCTCTTATGAAAAGCGGCAAGATGATTGAACTGACACAGGTTGAATTCCAGATTATGGAGTACTTCTTCTCGAATCCGGGTGTTGCTCTTGACAGAATCGACATTCTCAATCATGTATGGGGTGACGCTTATGTCGGCGAGGATAAAATTGTCGATGTTAATATCCGCAGACTCAGAATGAAGGTTGAGGACGAGCCGTCAAATCCCAAGCACATCATCACCGTTTGGGGACTCGGCTACAAGTGGGATTCAGGCGAATAATTCCGACAAAATTCCGCACATAATCTATACAAAGGAGGACGGCAACAATTTTTAAGGGCATTTCAAAAAGATGGATGCTCAACACATTGAGCGTCGTACTGACAATCATAATACTTATTGTTGTCAGCCTTATTTTTATTGTTACATATATTTTTCAAAACAGCGTTGAACAAAATTTAAATACAACAAGCAGTGAGCTTTCTCTTGTTTTCTCGGGATTTCAAAGCGACAGTTCAACCTCATTTGTGGCGTCTGCCCGTGATTATGTTGAAAACTTTGACAAAAAGGAAGAAATGGAAGTTATCGTAATCAATTCTTCCGGCAGAGTTGTTATGACTTCAACAGGATTCACTCCCGATGAAAACGAACAGATTCCCGACTTTAACGAGGCTCTCTCTGATGAAAGCGGATATGCCTACTGGAACGGCAAGCTTTCATCGGGCGAAAGTGCTATGAGCCAGACGAGAATTATCACCAACGAAAACGGAACCTGCGTCGGTGCGGTAAGATATATTGTTTCTATGGAACAGGTAAATACTGCAATCGTGCTTGTATCTGCAGGGATTATCATAAGCGGTATTGTTATAATTGCACTTGTAATTTTGTCGGGACTTATGTTTATCCGTTCAATCGTTGCACCTATAAGAAAGCTTTCGGAGATTTCAAGCAAGATTGCCCACGGCGACTTTTCGCAGGCTAAAAAAATCGAGTACAAATATGACGATGAAATCGGCGACCTCTGTGACGCAATCAGCGATATGGCTCTTGATTTGCAGACAGCCGATCAGATGAAAAACGATTTTATTTCACGAGTATCACACGAGTTGCGTACTCCGCTTACGGCAATTAAGGGCTGGGCTGAAACAATGCAGCTTTCCGAAAGAGGAAAGCTTGACCGCAAAACCTTTGACCGCGGTATGGGAGTTATTATCAATGAAAGCTCACGCCTTACAAGCATTGTAGAAGAGCTTCTTGACTTCAGCCGTATTCAGAGCGGAAGAATGAAGCTCATCAAGGAAAAGCTTGACATTCTTGCAGAATTTGACGATGCGGTTTACTTCTTAAAGGAAAGAGCCGTTACAGAGGGCAAGCATCTTCTCTATGATGAACCCGAGGCTGTTTATCCTGCCGTTTACGGCGATAAAAACAGGCTCAAGCAGGTTTTCCTCAATGTGCTTGACAATGCGTTAAAATACACACCAAAGGGCGGTGTTGTTGCCGCTCAGGTAATCTACAGCAAAGATGAACCCGATATTATCAAGATTGTAATAACCGACACAGGCTGCGGAATTTCTGCCGAAGACCTTCCGAAGGTCAAGGAAAAATTCTACAAAGCAAACCAGAC
>OLRO01000881.1_pt1 | contig 19819 bp, 18 predicted proteins | sample 1673131 | NCBI WGS metagenome assembly OLRO01 (sample SAMEA3136757, study PRJEB25190) | human gut metagenome | biome: human gut; feature: human-associated habitat; material: faeces | place: Austria | collected 2013 | reverse complement strand
GTTACCTTCTATAAGAAAGACAAACGTTTCCATATAAGTGGAATTTTTTCAAGCATAATTTTCTTACCGGCTTTTGCAGCTTTAGGACGCATTAACTGACTAGGCATTTCAATTAATTCACTATAAATAGAATATAGTGTGGCTAGTAAAGTAATACCAGTTACAGAGCCACTGGCTAATAAGATAAGACCAGGCTGGAATAAAAAATGAATTTTTTCAATGTTATATAAAGTGTTCCAAGCATTAAAGATGACAGTTGGGAACAAATACATTCCTAAAGAACATCCTAAAATAGATCCTAAAACACTTGCACTAAATGCATAGATTATATATTTAAGTGCAATATGACTTTTTGAATAACCAAGAGCTTTTAAAGTTCCCATTTCATTTCTTTGTTCATCAACCATTCTTGTCATCGTTGTCATGCAAACTAGAGCAGCCACTAAGAAGAAGAATACAGGGAATACTTTGGCAATACCATCCATACGGTCTGCACAGGCTCCATAATCACGATAAGAATAATGGGAGTCACGATCTAAAACAATCCATTTACCTTCCATCTTATCAATTTCTTCTTGTGCCTCATTTATTTCTCTTAAGGCATCGTGTTTTCGAACATTAAACTCTGCTTTAGATAGTGCTAGCTTTTCAATGTTTGAATTTATTTCATTTTTGGCATCTTGAATTTTGGATACTCCATCCTCATATTGAGATTCACCATTTATTAAATTAACATAGGCACTGTTTAATTGATTTTTTGCATTTAATAATTGATTTAACTGAGATTGTAATTCAGCCTTTTTTGCGACACCTGCTTGGATTTGGTCGATCGCATCCTGAAGTTGTGGTATAGCCGCTTCTAACTCAGCTTTTTTAGCTATTGTACTGTCAATTTCAGCGATTTTTCCTTGCAGATATGCTTTTCCATTGTTTAGGTTTTCAATTACTTTATTCTTTATAGCTTCAGATGATTCATCTGTAGTAGGTGTGTTTTGAGCCTTTTCAATTGAGATGTCTATCAAATCAATAGAATCTTGAATCATTTTACGTTGCATATTAAGATCATCCATTGCTGCATTAATTTGATTCAAACCATTTTCAGCTTGTTCTTTCTGAGACAATAACTCAGGAAGTTTTTGCTCACTCTCTTCAATTTGAGCAATCGCATTTTGTAAAGTAGGAATATTATCTAATAATTGTAAATTTGCATAATATTCATTCCACCCTTGATCAATTTGATTTTTAGAATTCTGAAGTTTAATTTCATTATTTTGAATCTCTGCAAGCCCCGAATCAATCTTATCTTGAGCATCATTCAATTTATTTTCTGCATCATTCAATTCATCGTTTGCTTCCTGTTTTTTTTCATCTAATTCAGATTGATAAGACTGAATACGTACATCGATTTGTTTGTTTGCGATTTTTTTGATTCTTTTTAATACAGGATCAACAACATCAAAATATGCATCGCTATAACAATCTAATTCTTTTGCACCCTTAACACAAACATCAACTTCTGTATAATAATCCTTTAAAACATTTGAATTTTGTATATATATAAAAGAGTTTACCGTTCCTGATCCAATATTACTTGATCCTTTCTCATAAGATAAGTAATTCGGATTATAACAAGTACCTACAATTTTATACTTTGTGTTTTTCAAGGAGTTAGATAAAGCTTCATCTGTACCACTCTGTAATTTGATTGTATCTCCAATATGGAAAGTACCATATAATTTATTTGTAGCAGAACTAGCCTCAATCAAACACTCATTTTCTCTTTCAGGCATTCTTCCTTCGACTACACGGATTTTATTCATCTTTTGATCAATCTCATAAGAAATGACTTTAATAACCATTTGTGTTGAATCAATTTGAGACAATGTATCCATTGAAAAGTTTGGCTGTACGGATTTGACACCTTTTAATTTTTGAATGGCCTTTACATCTTTCTTGGTAAGTCCCAAAGTTGAATAGATTTGTATATCTTGAACATTATATGTATCAAAATACATATCGGCACTGTTTTTCATATCCGGTGCACTCGCTTTAATGCCGGCAAAGAATGCCACACCAATTGCGACAATACAAAGGATAGATAGAAAACGACCGAGGGAGATTTTAATTTCACGGAAAATATCTTTTAAATAAGAAGAAGGCATATTAATACTCTATGTCATTTACATCCATAGGATGCTCATTACATGTAATACTTTCAATTTTTCCACTACGAACTTTAATGACCTTATCTCCCATTGGTGTTAATGCTAAGTTGTGGGTAATAACTATGACAGTTTTATTTTGCGTTCTACACGTATCTTGTAAGACCTTAAGAACCTGTTTACCTGTTTGATAATCCAAAGCACCTGTGGGTTCATCACAAAGTAAAAGCTTTGGGTTTTTAGCTAATGCCCTTGCGATTGCAACACGCTGCTGCTCACCGCCAGAAAGCTGGCTAGGGAAGTTGAACATTCTGTCTTTTAGTCCGACAAGTTCTATAGTTTTATCTATATCAAGTGGTTTCTTACAAATTTGTGTTGCAAGTTCAACATTTTCGCGAAGAGTAAGATTTTGAACTAGATTATAAAACTGGAAAACAAATCCAACATCATATCTTCTATAAAGTGTCATATCCTTTTCTTTATAAGAACTGATTTCACGACCATCTACAATGATTCTTCCTTCACTGACAGTATCCATTCCACCCAGTAGATTTAGGATAGTACTTTTACCAGCACCACTGGCTCCTGCGATAATCACAAACTCGCCTTGTTGTATTTCAAAACTCACATCATCTAACGCATGTATGTCGATTTCGCCCATATGATAAGTCTTTTTTACATTTTCAAAAGAAATGAAAGCGCTCATACAAATCACCTCAAACTAATTATATCAGACATTTGAGAAAATTAATATTTCATGTTAGGATTAGGATGATTTCAAAAAAAGGAGGGTTTTAATGAAGGTTCGAGTATTGACAGAAAGTGGTTGTGGATTAACCAAGCAAGAAGCACAAGCGTTAGGAATTGATTTTTTACCTTTACAGGTTCAAATAGAAGATAAAACATATTTAGATGGGGTGAATTTAACAGTAGAAGAATTAAATTCATTCTTAGAAAGAGGCTTTATGCCTCAAACAAGCATGCCACCATTAGGCGATATTGAGGCTTTATTAGAATCATATAAAAATAATGGTATTACGGATGTTATTTTGATAACTCTATCAAATGGATTATCAGGAACAAATCAGGCAATACAGGCATCTGGTAAATGGCATGGGGTTAAAATTCATACATTAGATATATATACTACTTTAGGTGTGGAAAAATATTTGGTGTTATCAGCTCAAAAATTAGTTGAACAAGAAATACACCCAGAAGAAATCATTTCACGTTTAAAAGACAGCGTAGATCATTCACGTGGTTTTTTAATTCCAGAAGATTTAGATCATCTAGCTAAGGGAGGACGATTAACTCCAATGGCAGCTAAGCTTGCAGGAATGTTGAAAATTAAACCAATCTTGGAAGTATCTAAAAATACTGAAGGAAAAGTCGATGTTTTTGATAAAGTACGTACAATGTCTAAAGCTATTAAAAAAGCTGTTAAAGTGATTTCAAAAGATGCGAATGCACAAGATTATGAATTTTATGTATTAAACGGAGAAAATCAAGAAGGTACACAAATTGCGATAGATGAGCTACACGATGTGTTTGGTGAAGACATTCAAATTCATACAGATCCAATGTATGCCGTTATTGCAGTACACACAGGATTAGGTGCTGTAGGCGTTCAATTTGTGAAAAAAGTAAAGGGGGCCTAGCCATGAAGATTGCATTTGTGACGGATACCGGAACAGGCCAGCATCCAGACTATTGGAAAGAAAAAGGAATTTATTGTCTTCCATTACAAATTACTTGTGATGGTGAATCAAAAGATGAATATACCGAAATTACATATTCTGAAGTGATTCAAAAATTACATGAGAAAAAGGTTTTAAAAACATCTTTACCAAGTTTAGGCAAAATTCAAGATTGTTTTGAAGAATTAAAAAATGAAGGATATGACACAATTTTTGCAGTTCCTATTTGTCGAGGATTATCCGGAACATTAGATTCTATGGAAATGATTGCAAATCAATTAGAAATGAAATTTGTAGGCGTTGATTGTTATTGTACAGCGGTTGAACAAGGATGTATGATTGAGACAGCTAAAAAGATGTATGAAGCAAACATTCCAATTGATGAAGTTATTAAAAAACTACAAAGCATTGCGGATAGTTGTGAAACTGTGTTGTTGTGTGATGATTTAGATCATATGAAACGTGGTGGAAGATTGACACCAATGGCTGCGGCACTAGGTGGTTTATTGAAAATCAAACCTGTTTTACACATTGGTAAAAGTACGAATGGAAAAGTAGATGTATTAGATAAAGTTCGTACAATGAAACGTGCTCAAGATCGTGTTATTAAACATTTAAAAGAATTAAATGTAAATTCTAATTATACATTTATTGTTGCGCACGTAGACGCGTTAGAAGCTGCAAAAGAATATGCACAAAAGATTGAAAGCCAAATAGAAGGCGCTAAAGTAAAAGTAATCAATTTAGTAAGTGCAGTCGGAATTCATACGGGACTTGGCTGCTTAGCATTACAAGTGTTCAATGAAATGAAAGACTAGAAGTATCAAGAATGATGCTTCTTTTTTCTTTTTCACTATAAGAAAAACGCCTATATCCATTGGATAGGCGTTTCATTGTTTTTAATTAGATATTCATTCGCAAGCTTAAAATGATTGTTTCCAAAGAAACCTCGATAAGCACTTAAAGGACTTGGATGCGGACTTGTAAGAATTAAATGTTTTGGATTTGTTAGTAATTTCTTGGCCTGGATAGCCTTAGATCCCCATAATAAAAATACAACAGGGCCATCCTTTTCATTGATCCATCTTAAAGCTTCATTTGTAAAATTCTGCCATCCTTTATCTTGATGAGATAAAGGTTTATGCTCTTCAACTGTAAGGATAGTATTCATTAATAGTACTCCTTGTTTAGCCCAGTCGGTCAAATCACCCGTGCGATGTACAGGAGTTTGATACTCATTTTCTAGTTCTTTATACATGTTTTGTAAAGATGGAGGTAAAGGAAAGTTGCTTGGTACACTGAATGAGTAACCTTGAGCTTGTCCTGGACCATGATATGGATCTTGTCCTAAAATAACAACTTTTGTATCTTTTAAAGAAGTTGTTTTAAAGGCTGCAAAAATATTTTCTTTTGCAGGATAAATATTTTTTGTCTTATATTCCTTAGCTAAAAAATAGCGTAAATTTAGTAAATAATCTTTTTGTATTTCTTGATCAAACAGTTGATCCCAGTCATTATGCATAATCATGTGATTCACTTCTTTCTTTAGTGATATAATAATACCATGAATATACAAGAGAAAATTAATAAAATGGAAAATTGTCGTGGAAAAAACCATGACCTATTAGAATTCAGACAATGGTTAACGGATGCAATGCCAAATCATACAGCCTTAAAAAAGATTCAGGTAGCTGGTACAAACGGAAAGGGAAGTACTTCAATTTGGCTAAGAGATTTGTTGATGAAAAAAGGATATAAAGTAGGGGTTTTTACATCTCCACATTTGATTCATCATACAGAAAGAATACGCGTGAATGATACATGTATTACTTTAGCTGATTGGGAAAGAATCTATGATCAATATGAAGAGTTATTCTTATTACATAAGATGACAATGTTTGAAATGGATCTATGGATGTCAATGGCCTATTTTATTGAACAACAAGTTGATTACTGCATTATTGAAGCTGGGATGGGTGGTCGTTTGGATGCGACAACAGCTTTGGATTATAAAGCCTGCTTAATTACTAATGTAGGACTTGATCATACGGAATATTTAGGGGATACATTTGAACAAATCGCTTATGAAAAATCAGGTGTATTTAAGCCAAATGTTCCTGCTTTGACAACCGAAGATAAACCGGAATGCCAAAAAGTAATGGAGCTTGTTGCAGATTATATGAAAACACCACTATGTTTTATTGATTGTCAAGAAACTGATGTATTGAGATGGAATGGTATGACATTTCATTTGAATCCACCATTATATCAGGCTAAAAATTTATCTCTAGCATTAGAAACGTTGAATGTACTGGGAATTTGGCTCGAAGAAAATGAAATTCAACAGGTAATTGATCATTTTCAATGGGCAGGCAGATATATGGTTCTTAGAAAAGACCCATTGGTTTTATTAGATGGAGCACACAATGTACATGGAATAACAGCATTGATACAATCTTTGAAGGATTTTACAGGAAAGATTTATTTTTCGGTATTAAAAGAGAAGGATGCACCGCATATGATTGAATTACTTCAATCCATTAGTAAAGACATTACATTAGTAGAAATATCGAGTGCTCGTTTATATCCATTAGAAGAATTAGGGTATCCTATTATTACAGTGGATGAGTTGATCTCAAGACTTTTAGATACAAAAGAAGACAGTTTATTATGTGGTTCTCTATATTATGTAGGAGAAGTATTAGAAAAATGGGGCAATGTTTGACACACCCTATTTTAGCACTTACAATTGTTCTGTTGAGACTGGAGCGATAATATGTTTACAATAGAGGATTTTTTGCGTGTATCGAATCAAATGAGGGATTATTATGCAAAAAAAATAAAAGATAGTTTTCAAGAATTTAATTTTTCACCAAATGAAATATCTATCTTGATTGTTTTAAAGAATAATTCAACTATTACAACAAGTACGGAATTAAAAGTGGTGTTAGGCGTTTCAAAGACTCTGATTTCTAGAAGTGTTGATTCGTTGGAAAAAAAGGGACTTATTTGTACTTGCATAGATGAAAAAGATAGTCGAATACACCATTTACAACTCACAGGCGAGTGTAAACCTATTTTAAAGATTATTGATGAAGAGATTGGTAAAATCAATAAAACATTATTTAATGATGTGTCTGTAGAAGAAATGAAAAGCTTGAAGCAGACGATGAGTAAATTACAGAAGTGTGTTGAAAAAGAAGAATAGTTATATAGCATATAACCACTAAACTTGCTACAATAGAAGTAACAAGGGAGGTGTTCTTATGGACAACACAGTTTTGTATGATCTTTCTTATGGTATGTATGCCGTGGGTATAAAAGACGGCATGCGCGAATGCGGATGTATTGTGAATACTGTATTTCAGGTTTCTACGATAGGACCGCTAATTGCCTTGAGTATGAACAAGGATAATTATACTTGTTCATTGATTGAAAAAAATAAGTGTTTTTCTTTATCAATCTTGCCTGAAACAATAGATTCACAAGTAATTACGGATTTAGGTTTTCAAACAGGAAAAGATAAAGATAAGTGGGTGAAGTTGAATCATCATTTATTTAGAGAATTGCCTGTTGTAGATGATGCGTTAGGATACATGATGTGTGAAGTACAAAGTCAGATGGATGCAGGAACACACTTTGTATTCTTGGCAAAAGTTGTTGATGCCAAGAAAGGTGATTCTGGTAAACCAATGACCTATGCGTATTATCATAATGTATTAAAACAAAGCGCACCGGCAAAAGCACCTACATACAGAAAAGAAGAAAAGTGGGTATGCAGTGTTTGTGGATATGTATATGATGGTGATGATTTTGAAAGTGAACCAGATGATTATGTATGTCCAGTTTGTGGAGCTAAAAAAGACATGTTTAAATTGCAGTAAAAAAGGTGGACCTATTAACGGTTCACCTTTGGCTTTAATTGAATACATGTTTTCATTACTAAATATAAAATAACGACTTGGAATGGTAATGAAATTAAGTTTTTGATTAATTTAGGACTCGCAATAACTAAGAATGGAGTTCCCCACAACATAGATGTAAATAGTGTGTTTAGAAATAAACTGACAACGACATCATATGTTATTCGACATAAGATGACGCGAACCCAAGTGATTCTTTCGCAGTTATAGAAGTAAGCTGAAAAAATACATGCGCTTGCCATAGTTGAAATCATAAAGATTGGATAATATGCACCCACAGGTTTGACCATGTAATTGACTAAATCTAGTAATGGTGCAAGCACTAAGTTTGGAACGGGTCCATAAAGTAAGCAGCTGGCAGCTGTCGCAATGGAAGCAAAGCCTAGTTTTAACTGGTTTGTGATTTGGATGGATCCAAATAAGTTAAGAATAACATTTAGGGCAAAAAATAATGCCACACCTACGATAACACGCACGTTTTTTAATGAGCGTGCATTTTCTTTTAACATTACAAAGTATTGATTCATATATAAAAAGACCTCCTTTTTCCATATTGCGATACAAAAAAAGAAAGTCTTTAATTTTTTCGATCACAACAGCGGGATGCAAAATATGTACCGCAAGAATAACTTTTCGTTCCTTAACCAACTCCCCGTGTTAAAGACACTTAACGCACATATTTTTACTCTGTATGTAGTTGAATTATATGTATTAAAAAGAGATCTGTCAACAGATCTCTTTAATTGTTATTCGATTGTAGCTTTGTCTAACGCTTTAACGAAGTCATACAATGCAGCTGTATCTAAGTTTTTGATCTTTTTGTTGTATAGATCATAGTAACTTAAACCATTGATTGCTACATATGGACATAAAGCAGAAACTTTTTCGTAAACTTCTTTATAAGCAGCAGTACTTGCAGCTTGATCAGTTGTGTGTAATGCAGTATCTAATAATGCATCTAAATCAGGATCTGATAAACGAGCTGTATTATCTGTTTGACCAGTTTGGCATAATAAGTTGATACCAGTGTCATCACCTGAACCAAATTGCCATCCCATGTAAGATACTTCCCAATCGTTAACTGTATCATCACCTTGAACAGTCGCAACCATTGTGTTGAATTCACTTAAGTTTGTTTTGAAATCAACGCCAAGTTCTTCGCTCCAAGCTTTTTCTAGCATTGGAAGCATTGTATCTAATTGATCTTTACCTTTTGTAGAAACCATACGAACAGTTAATTTTTGTCCATCTTTTTCACGTTTTCCATCACTACCTACAGTCCATCCAGCATCATCTAAGATTTGTTTAGCTTTTTCGATATCATAATCATAGTAAGTCATGTTGTCATCTTTTTCTTTACCAGTAACGATATCACCTAATTGTGATGAAATTGGGTTAGCCATTAATACTGGAACGAAACCAGGTTGAGTTTTCTTAACATCCTTACTTCCTTTAGAGAATGAGTAGTAGCTATCAACAAATGATTGACGGTCAATCGCATAAGTTAATGCTTGACGTACAGCAGGATCTGCAGTGGCTCCAGCTTCACAGTTGTAAATAAAGTATTGCATTGAGCTTGATGCGTAGTTGTTGTAAGTTAAGTTCTTATCTAAACTTGCAGTACCAACTTTATCAGCGTTATCAGCTTGTGGTAATAAATCAACTGTTCCTTTTTGAAGTTCTTGAAGTTCTGTTGAAGTATCACAAATCTTCATTACAACATTATCAATTTGGTATTCTCCATCTTTAGCTTTAAATTTATCATTCTTGACAAATGTGGCAGCTGAATCTTTTTGGAAGTTTTTCAATACATATGGTCCAGTACCAATTGGTTCACTAGCCTTGTCTTCAAACATCTTTGTATCACCTTTTTTGTATTTTTTGAATTGTGAATTAGAGATGATTGGGAATGTACCAACTTGGCTGATTGCATCGATTCTTGGTGTTGCCAAGTGGAAAGCAACTGTGTAATCATCAATTTTTTCAACACCACTTAGAGTTTCGGCATCTCCATCATGATATTCTTTATAACCTTCTAAGTAATCAACATATGTTGAGAAACGACCAGTATAGCTTGGATCAGCCATAGCTGTAAATGTCAATACAACATCATCTGCATCCAATTTAGATCCATCAGAAAATTTAACTCCCTTTTTCAATTTGAATGTTAATGTTGATCCATCCTCACTAATAGTTGGTTGTTCAGTAGCAAGTTCTGGTTGTAATTGATTATCACGATCATAGCTCAACATACTTTGATAAACCATTTCAATAACGTAATCATCATATACAGTTTGATAATACAATGGAGAGAAAATTCCATTGAAACCTGTGTTTAAGCCCACTGTCAACGTTTTACCATTTGCACCAGATGATCCACTAGCACAACCAGTCATCATTGCAGCTGCCATACATACGGCACCGGCCTTCTTTAAATAGTGACTTGTTTTCATAATTTGCACCTATCCCTTCTTGTGATGTCACTAGTGTAAAACTTTACAATGGAAAACGCAAGCAAAATTTACATTATTTTACATCTGTATGTAAAATAATTACAATTTATACATAATGTATACATTATATAAACAATATGTTATTTATCGTATACACATTTTATGGATAAACTATGAGAAAAAGTTCACATTGTTTTTGTGGTAAATAAAGCATTTTTGGACTATACTTTGATAGAAAAGAGGTAGTTAAAGTTATGATTATTGATGAATTAGAAAAAAAGGTCCAAGGAAAGGGAGTACGAATCGTATTTACCGAAGGTTGGGATCCACGTGTACAAAAGGCAGCTATTGATTTGAAAAATAATGATGTTGTTTGCCCAGTATTGTTAGGAACTCCAGAGGAAATCGCTGGTTGTGCACAAAAGAATGGTTTAAATGTTGAAGGAATCGAACAAATCGATCCAAATAACTTTGAACATATGGATGAAATGGTTCGTAAAATGGTTGAATTACGTCGTGGTAAAATGGACGAAGAAAAAGTTCGTACAGCATTGAAGAGCACAAACTATTTTGGAACTATGTTAGTTCAAATGGGATATGCTGATGGATTATTAGGTGGTGCTACATATTCTACAGCGGATACTGTACGTCCTGCATTACAATTAGTAAAAGCAGCTCCAGGAAACAAATTAGTTTCTTCTTGTTTCATTTTAATTAAAGAAGAATCTCAATTGATTATGGGTGACTGCTCAATTAACATCAACCCTAACACAGATGATTTAGTAGAAATCACAATGCAAACAGCTAAGTCAGCTCGTCAATTTGGTGTAGAACCAAAAGTTGCATTATTATCATATTCAACAATGGGTAGTGCAAAAGGTGAATGTGTTGCTAAGATGACTGAAGCAAGTGATCGTTTGCGTCGTATTGCTGATTTCGATATTGATGGAGAAATGCAATTTGACTGTGCAGTAAGTGAAGAAGTTGCTCGTTTAAAAGCTCCTAATTCAAAAGTTGCTGGACATGCAAATACTTTTATCTTCCCTAACTTGTCAAGTGGAAATATTGGATACAAAATTGCTGCTCGTTTAGGTGGATATGAAGCAGTTGGACCAATCTTACAAGGATTGAACGCACCAATCAATGACTTATCTCGTGGATGTACTTCAGATGAAATCTACAAGATGGCTATTGTAACTGCTGCTCAAAAAGATATGGATATCTAATTTAAATAATTATATTTTTCGATAAAAGAATCTCAATTGAGGTTCTTTTTTTCGTGCTATGAAAAAAGAGATGATTTCTCATCTCTTAAACTACGATATTAAAAACATGTACTGCAATATTGAAATAAACTAGAATAGAGCAAGTATCCACAATTGTTGTGATTAATGGACTGGCCATAATAGCTGGATCTACACCAATCTTATTTGCAAATAATGGAAGAATACAACCAATTAATTTTGCAACAATAACAACAACCATTAATGAAAGGGCAACGACAATTGCGATATTAAAGTTTTGGTATTGAATGAAAATACGTAAACCATTAGCTGCAGCTAAAATAAATCCAACAACAAGTGAAATTCTAAATTCTTTAAACATGACTTTAAAAATTTCTTTAAAATGAATTTCTCCCAAAGCTAAACCACGAATAATCAAAGTTGAACTCTGTGATCCACAGTTTCCACCTGTATCCATCAACATTGGAATAAAGGATACTAGTAATGGTACGGCGCTGAAGGCATTTTCATATCGGGTGATAATACTTCCTGTGATTGTGGCAGAAAACATTAAGACAAGTAACCATAAGATACGGTGTTTTGCTTGTTGCCAAACCGTAGTTTCAAAATATGTTTTTTCATTGGGTTCCATGGCAGCCATACGAGAAATATCTTCGTTGGTTTCATCAACCATAACATCCATGGCATCGTCAAATGTAACAATACCAACAAGGCATCCATCACTATCAAGTACGGGCATCGCAATCAAGTCATATTTTCTAAATAAGTGAGCAACCTGCTCCTGATCTGTATGAGTGTGTACAGAAATAATGTTCGTATTCATTAGATTTGTGATATTTTCATCATCATCACTTGTCATTAAGCTTTTAGCTGTCACAATACCGATTAATTTTTTGTTTTCTGTGACATAACAAGTATAAATAGTTTCCTTATGAATACCAATATCCTTAATATGGTTCATGGACTGTTTTACAGTCATTGTTTTTTTCAATGTGACATATTCAGTCGTCATGATGGAACCGGCACTGTCTTCAGGATATTTTAAAAGTTTGTTGATGGTTGAACGCTTATTTGAATCTAAGTTTTTCAAAATACGCGTTACTAAGTTTGCAGGTAGATCCTCTAACATATCTACTGTATCATCCATATAAAGATCATCTAATAGTTCTTTTAATTCAGTTTCTGAAAACATGTCTACCAGATATGTCTGCATCTTCGAACTCATGCATGAGAATACATTGGCAGCTTTTTTTTTAGAAATTAAACGGAATGCCAAAGCACATTCTTTCGCATCTAACTCTTCTAAAAAGGCAGCTGTATCCATATCGTTCATTTCGGAAAGTATATTTTGTGCAGTTTTGTATTTTTTGTCTTGTAGTAATTGAATGAATTCTTCTTTGTTCATCATAATTATGTACCTCTGCTTTCTTTAAATAATTCAAACTATTCCCATCCGGATCCGTACACATACAAGCCTCACCTCCTTATATAAAGAAAACGCCATTGCCTAAACAATGACGTCATTAACCTAAATATCACCGTTCAAGCTTTAGTATCACAGGGCATATTAATTACATTAAGCCAAGCCTTTGCGACTTAGCCTGCTGACCAACGAGTCGTGTCTCCACAACTTTGCGGCAGTAATCTTAGGAAATCCAAATCCCTGCGGTAACCTCACCTACCGTATATCTTTATGTACGTGAAAAGAATAATATAAATTAGTAAGTGAGTCAACCTTAACAGTATAAAAATTATGTTAAATCTATATAATATGAAAACTATCCTTATTTTTAAGAATTTCTGGTGTCTTTCTAAGAATGAAATCTAGAAATGTCTTGCCTGCATAAGATAAAGTATCGTAATTATTATAGGCAATGCCAACATGACGAAATAGATTTTCTTGTATTGGAATCAAACACAAATCGTCATAATCACTTAAAGCGTTTTGATAAAGTATAGAAATACCTAAATTCTGTCGTATCATAGCTAAAATAGTAAAGTCATCATATACTTTGTGTTTAATCTGTACATGTAATCCTAGATTTTGAAATGTTTTTATTGGTAAAGAATATTCTCCCTCATCCAATTGAATAAAAGGATACTTTGCGATTTGTTTCATGCTTAATACTTCATAATTAGCTAACACATGACTTTGTGGCACCAACGCAAACATTTCATCATAATACAATTCTTGATATTGAACTCGTTGGATGGCATCAATACAAGTGAATCCTAAATCAAGACTTCCTTCTAATAATTGTTGTTCAATATTTGTATATTCACTTTGATACAGTTCAAATTGTATGTTTGGATACATTTCAATGAATTCTTCCATTAATGAAGGCAAAAGATGTCGAGATACACTTGTGAATGTACCAATTCTTAATGTGACTTGGTCCAACCCTTTCATTTCCTGCTTTTTAGTACGAAGATTATCAAGACTTGCCTGAACAGATTTTAAATAGGGAAGATATGCATGTCCATCTTTACTAAGAATGACACCACTTTTTTGTCGAATGAATAAAGTGGTTTCTAATTCTTCTTCTAAAGATTTTATTGTTTGAGAAACTGCACTTTGTGAATAGCCAAGATCTTTAGCAGCTTGACTGATTGTTTTTGTTTCTAATACTTTGAAAAAAATATCATATTTTGTTAGATTCATATCTATCACATTTCCTTATGGAAGTATTATAAATATTTGATTTACAAATAACAATACAGTCCTTATAATGCAAAAAAATGGGAGTGAGATTATGGAGTTTAAAAAAGGAATCAAAGATAGTATTCCAGTTGGACTAGGATACTTTGCAGTTTCCTTTTCACTTGGAATCATCGCAAAAAATGTAGGTTTATCACCGATACAAGGCTTTTTGACTAGCCTATTCATAAATGCATCGGCAGGAGAATATGCGGTCTTTTTAATGATTAGTACACATGGTACTTTCATTCAGATGGTTATCATGACTTTAGTCAGTAATGCTCGCTATTTCTTAATGAGCTTTGCGCTCAGTCAAAAAATCGAAGAAAAAACGAATCTGCTTCATAGGATGTGTATAGGTTTTGATTTAACAGATGAATTATTTGGTTTGGCAATCAATCACGAAGGGAAAGTGAATCATAAATATATATATGGTACATATTTGGTGGCACTTCCATGTTGGGCACTAGGAACTGCATTGGGAATAGTTGCTGGTAATAGTCTTCCTACAAAAATTGTAGCAAGTTTAAGTGTTGCGTTATACGGTATGTTTTTGGCTATTATTATTCCTCAGGCAAAAAAAGATCGTGTGATTGGACTACTCATTATTATAAGTTTCTTATTGAGTTACATTTGTAAGGATGTGCCAATCTCAGGTGGAACAAGAACCATTTTATTAACAATCATAATTTCAATGGCAGCGGCCATTATAAAACCTAGAAAGAAGGAAGAAAATGTCTAATCCAATGATGTATGTAGCTACAATGGCGGTTGTTACATATTTGATTCGTGTCTTGCCGTTAACGCTTTTTAATAAACCCATTACCAATATATATGTTCAGTCATTTCTATATTATGTTCCTTATGTGACTTTGGCTGTGATGACCTTTCCTACTATATTATATGAAACTAATTCTCAGTTAGCAGGACTTGCAGCGCTAATAGTTGGAATTATTTTGGCATGGAAAGACAAGAGCTTATTTCAAGTATCCATTGCATGTTGTTTAGTCGTTTTAATAATGGAATATATAATATGAAAATAATGCCACAAAAGTGACATTATTTTTTTAGTATATCTATTGTATGTGAACTTGCACCAATGAGCTCTTGTCTTTCACAAGTGGCAAGATGATATTTGATGAACAATTCAAATGTTTCATCATCCATCTTATTTAAAATTGGGCGCATATAATCACTTGGACCATCAGCGGCAATAATTTGGATTCGTTCTAAACCAACATCTTCATTTAATTGATTAATTGTATCTAGACGAATGTAACTATATAAATCATCTATATTTGTTTGCGTTTGAAATGTTTCATCGAGTTTTTTTGCTGCTAATGATTCTTTGATGTGTCCATCTCGAAAGCCGTGGACCAAGACGCTATATTCATTCATAACGTAAGCTACAAAAATAATTCCACCTTTTTTTGTAACGCGTTTAGCTTCGGATAATGCTTTTAATTTATCTTCATAACTAAATAAGTGGTACATAGGTCCAAATAGTAGGGTGATGTCAAAAGTGCTATCTTGATATCTTGATAAATCTAAAGCGGTTCCTTGATAGGCTTTCACATTGCTTTTTTTAGCTTTTAAAACACCAAGATTATATTTAACAAGTTCAATCGCATCGACTTGATATCCTCCATTACTTAAGGCAACGCTATATCTGCCGGTTCCGGCTCCAATATCCAATATACGATCTTCAGACTTTAAATATTTATGGATGTATTTCATACTTGTTGTATATTCTACTTGACCGTGTCTTGATAGTAATCTTTTATCTTCACAAAATTTACCGTAATAATTTTCTAATTTACTCATGCATTATTTCCTCAACTTCTTTAATATAATAAGGTATATGTTTGGATTTTTGCAACGTTTCATGTATGATTATTTGTGGATAAAAACATATGTTTTATGAATGTAGAAATAGATAATAAATAATTTGGAGGTCAACTATGGAAAAAGAATTTAAGGCGATATATGGTCAGGCAATGTCGATTGTGACACATAAGCCTAGTCAATACGCAAAGAATATCACATTGCGTTATCCTATGAAATCGACATTCAAAGGGAATAAGATACGTATTTGTTTAGATAACTTTACAGGAAAAGAAGGCGTGGTCTTTGATTCAATCACAATTGGACGAGTTATTAGTGGACGCGATTTAGATCCAACATCCATTGTGGATATTACTTTTAATGGTTCAAAAGGACTTCATCTTGATGTGGGAGAACAATGTTATAGTGATCCATTGGATTTTAAAGTGCATGAACAAGAAACAATCGCAATTAGTTTCTATTTAAAAGAATTCACCCACTTACGTTGTGGCGTATATACACAAGGACCATTAAGTACGGGCTATTTTGGAGAAGGTGATTTCTCTCATGCAGGTATTATGGATCATGCTTCAAGCATGAAGACGCCATGGGTGTTTTTCTTAAGCGAAGTGGCTGTTTTGACAGAACCAGAATATAAAGTTATTACTTGTTATGGTGATTCTATTACTTCGCAGGATTGGCCTGATTATTTACAGAAGTTAATGTGGGAAAATAATAAAAAAGTGTCTGTAGTTCGAAAAGCCGTTAGTGGTACACGTATTTTAAGACAATATTCTTGTGTACAGTATGAAGCATATGGATTAAAAGGAGATTATCGATTTGGTCACGAGATGCATGTGGCTGGGAGTGATACTTTAATTATTCTGCAAGGAATAAATGATATTATTCATCCAGTTGGTGTTGAAAAGAATGAATTTAGGCCATGGCAAGATCTTCCGTCAAGTCAGGAATTGATTGAGGGCTTAAGAAAATATGTAAAGCACGCGAAATCATTAGGAATGAAAGTCTATATTGGGACGTTGATTCCGATTGAAGGCTGGCGTACTTATGCATATTTTAGAGAGAACTTGCGTAATGAAGTCAATGAATGGATTCGTACAACGGATGAAATTGATGGCGTAATTGATTTTGATAAAGATATTTGCGATGGACATAAAATGCAAGATGCATTTGATAGTGGAGATCACTTACATCCAAGTGATGAGGGATATGCGCAAATGGCAAAAACTGCATACAATAAGATGTCCATGGAGTAATTCCATGGACGTTTGTCATATGTGAAAGAAATAGGCAGAAAGAGATAAGTATAGTGAGTAAATGAGGTAACTGCTTATTTCTATATATAGAATAAGGAGAAGAGCTTAAAGTAATCTTAAAAAGAAGGTGAATAGAATGGTACAAATTGGAGTTTATGGCTTAGGTGGTATTAGCCGTCGCGTAATACAAGGTGTTTTGTTTTCACGTAATGCGAATCTATATGCAGTGTGTTCTTCTAGTATAGAAAAAGCGGATGCTTTTAAAGAAGAGTATAGGGCAAGAAAGGCTTACGATAGCTATGAAGAGATGTTACAGGATGCAAATTTAGATATGGTATATATTTGTACACCGAATTATTTGCATGCCAAACATATTCAGCTGGCATTGGCAAATCATAAACATGTAGTTTGCGAAAAACCAATGTGTGTATCTAGTGAAGAATTACATGCATGCTTTGATTATGCACACCAACAAAACTGTTTTTTAATGGAAGCCCATAAAACGGTTTTCACACCATTAAATCAAAAATTATTTGAAATGATTTCAAATGAAGAAATTGGTGAAATAAAATCAATGGATGCTCAATATGCAACAAAACTGACAGAAACAATTTCAGGCTGGCATTTTAACCAGCCAGGATCTGGATGTATGTTTGATATTGGGGTTTGCCCTATTTGTTATGCAAATAGAATGGCGAATAGCTCAATATTGAAAGTATCTCGATTTCAGGATGAAGCTTTGATTGAATATGAAAATGGGTGCGTGGCACATATCGCAACAAGCTGGGATGTGGATATGGAAAATACAGCTCATATATATGGTACAAAGGGTAGCGTTACTTGTAAGAATTTTTGGAAGAATACAGAACTTGTAATGAATGATAAAAAGATTGTGGTAGAACAGAAATCGGATTTTACTGGTGAAATCGAACATGCGTGTACTTGTATAGAGAGTGGTTTGATTGAAAGTCCTATAATGTCAAGAAATGCAAGCTTAGAAATTCTTAAGGTCATTGGGGTATGAGAAGAAAAGTTAAATTAAGTAGAATTTTAATTCTTATATTAATTCCTATTTTAATTGTGAGTGGTAGTGTTTATGTGATTTACATGTTGTTTACACAAGAAGAATCGGTAATAGAAGAAAAGAGCTATTATGATTTAAATTTATTTTCTTTGGAAAATGGATTAATGACATATAAAGATTCTTTGTATAAGGTATCCACTGGAATTGATGTATCAAGTCATAATGGAGCTGTTGACTGGGCAGCAGTAAAGACGGATGGAATTGAGTTTGCGATGTTAAGGATAGGTTATCGTGGTGCCCAAGAGGGAATCTTACATGAAGATGAATATTTTAATACAAATATTCAACAAGCTATTCAGAATCATCTTAAGGTAGGTGCTTATTTTTTCTCGAGTGCAATTTCGGCTGAAGAGATTGATGAAGAAGTAGATTTAGTGTTGAATAAAATTAAGGGATATAAGATTCAAATGCCGGTTGTTTATGATATGGAAGAATTTGATCAGGGTGGAAGAATTGATGATTTGTCTCTAGAACAAAGAACGAAGCTGGCCCTACGGTTTTGTAAAAAGATCAAAGAAGCTGGATATCAACCAATGATATATGGAAATATGACTTGGTTATATCAAAATTATGATTTTGAAAGAATATCAAAATATCCGATTTGGCTAGCAAGTTATACAACAAGTTGCCCGATGGAAGATAAATTTGATATATGGCAATATTCAAATAAAGGTCAAGTGAATGGAATAGAAGGAGATGTAGATATGAATATATATCTACAAAAGAAATGATATGATAGATTTTGAGAAATTCGAAAAGTAATGCGATGAAATTCGTGAAATTAACACAAAGTATATTGAAGAATTTGTAGATGAACTTTCAAAAAAGGGATTTGTTGATAAAACAATAAAGCGTCATTATGGAAATGTAGATTTTTATTTAAACGATTTTTTTGTTGAGAGAAGATGCTTTAACTATGGAAAATGGTTGCAAGGATGAATACTTAAGTGATTTCTTTGGATACTTTTTCATGGAGAAAAAACGCAGGGAAAGGGGAAACCGCGAGAAAAAGGAGCGGAAATCGAAAAAGAACGGGATAATATGATGCAAATATGCAACATATCATCCCGCACTTTTTTGCGAATGCTTAATTTTTGGCTTGATTATGAGATAGTACAGAAAGCGTATAAATTTTATTAACAGAATTTATTGATGCAAAAACGAAACATGTTGCAAAAATGGAACGGCTGCTTTTGGGCATATTACCTGGATTTAGCGGACAGCTTTTTCATCCTTGCCCAGCAGGCGGGCCATGGCGGCCAGCAGTTTTCCTTCCTCTATGGGCTTGGAGAGGTGCTCATTCATGCCGGCGGCCAGGCTTTGGCGGATATCATCGCTGAAGGCATTGGCGCTCATGGCTAGGATAGGGATAGTCTTTGCATCGGGACGCGACATCTGCCGGATGACCCGGGTGGCTTTGTAGACATTCATGACCGGCATCTGCATACCGGTCAGAT